>Ga0172367_10004773_pt1 | contig 16690 bp, 13 predicted proteins | sample Lak10m_FD_114542 | JGI IMG/M metagenome (GOLD analysis project Ga0172367, IMG submission 114542) | Freshwater microbial communities from Kabuno Bay, South-Kivu, Congo - kab_022012_10m | ecosystem: Environmental > Aquatic > Freshwater > Lake | place: Democratic Republic of the Congo: South-Kivu...
CTTCTTTTGCTTGCAATTTCTTTGCAATCTCGGCATAAATCTCTTGCAATTTATTGTATGCATCCTTTGAGTTTGCCTCATAATGATCGCCACCGGTAATATCTGCCCAATTTGCAAGATCTTTATTCATACCGGTGAAGGCTGTGATTGCATAAAATGCAATACCATTATCAAGTAATTCTTTTTTGATTGTATCACGAGTGGGAGCACGATTTGGCTCTCCATCTGTCAAAAAGATGATGACTTTCTTTACCGTTGCAGGTAAATTCTCACGAACATATCTGTCTTTGATCAGTGTTGTTGCGCCCCATTGTTTATGCAAAAGTGGGGGATCATAATAAGTGGCAGAACCAAGAATCATCGAATCAATTGCCTTAAGCAAGGAGTTTCTATTATTTGACCAATCATGTTCGAGATAAGCTTGACCATCAAAAGATACAATGGCAACTTTGGTTCTTCCAATAAAATTCAATAGGCTCACGAAGAGTTTTGATGCTTGTTTCACAAATCGGAAACGAGTCTCTTCGGGTCTTGATCCTACTTGTTCGGACATTGATGCACTTTTATCAATAACCAAAACAACGCTCAATTCCGGTCCATCAACAATCGTTGAACATTTTTGAGTGATATCAGATGCGGGAATGGTGATGCCATTTTCAACCACACGGAAATCACTGGAAGTAATTCCTGTTAAGGGAACATTATTATTGTCCGTTGCCTCATAAAAGGCGCGAACTTTGGGAAACTTCTCAGCATCGGGAGTATATGCATTGAATCTGTTCTGTGCGAACGAGACCCCGAATGCAGATACCATCACCAAGCATAGAGTGAGTGAACGTAGAAATAGAATCATCGAAGATTCTCCAATCAAATATGAGATAAATGTAGTTCTAAGTAGTGCAATCGTGAATTGCTGCACATTCACGGATTTGCATTAATGACAGCTGACATGGGAAAAAGTCACGTTTCTATTCAAGAAAAGGCGACTGGTCTTTCCATTATAGAAAATGTTTTATTCCCGGCATCCAATTCGGCCATTACACCTAGTGGAATTGTCATTTTACTCTTGACATGCCCAATAGGAAGACCATAAACAGCAGGAATACCTAACGAAGTAATGCGAGATTCCAAAACTTCCTGCAAAGAGAATGATACTTCAAAACCCGGTACCCTCTTCGCTTCGCAATTTTTAAATTGACCAAGAATGATACCTGCACATTGTTGAAGCTTACCGGCAAGCCATAACTGCGTGAGCATTCTGTCTATACGATATGGTTCTTCAGCAATGTCTTCAAGAAATAACAGGGAATCCTTCGTGTCAATTTCATACGGTGTGCCCAAAGTGGCAACTATCATGGATAAATTGCCACCAGTTAGTCTACCTTTTGCAATACCCTTGGATAATGTGGTCATTCTCGAATCACTGAATGATATCGGAGTGTATTCAGGTGCAATCGGTTCTGTAATTATCTCATTTGTTGCAATGGGTTTACACAGAGTTTTTTTGAAATAATCAACTGTGAAAGAGTCAAAAGTCGAAGATGCAACGGGTCCATGATATGTGATGACATTGCTAAGTTTGGTAATTGCTACTAACAAAGCAGTGATATCGCTATAACCAATGATGATTTTTGGATTTGCCCTAATAACACCAAAATCAAGCATAGGTAAAATTCTCATCACGCCATATCCACCTCTTGCACAAAGAATGCAATCTATGTCAGGTCTTTCGACAAATTCCATGAACTCTGCCGCCCTTTCTGAGTCAGGAGCAGAGAGATATCCATATTTTCTAGTTAATGTATTGCCCAAAACAATTGAATAACCACTGGCCTTCAACAAAGCAATGCCTTCTTGAATCTCTGTATTATCTACGCCACTTGCGGGAGCTGTAATTCCAATTGTAGACCCTTTTTTCAATGCGGAAGGAAGCAATGAAACAAAATCAGAGTGCTTGTTCATATTATTGGAAAGCACGGATTCAGTTGAATGTATAAATTCTCCGCTCCCACTCCTTGATTTTGCATGCATTGAAGCAAAACCAAGTGCAGAAAAACCAGCACCAATAGAATGAAGAAATGACCTGCGTTTCATCTTGATCTCAAATGATTGTTCTTGTAAAAGCCATGGAATACAATAACTAATTTTGGGAATAGCTTAGCATACAATAGAACTTACCATGGTCCTAAAAATACGAAAATTCAGAGTTTTCCACACTACAAATACCATGCCCAGTGTTTTTTTCATGCTTTTTCCAAGAGGTGATACACAAACATTCACTTCACCTTGATCAAGCATCGTGTATATTCAATCTTTTTTTTTTAAATTCTGCCATAAATTTTGGTTTGAATTATGAAAGAAACTCCTCACATTGATCGAAGACTGGTCTTGAAGGCCGGCTTGATGCTTGCTACACCAATGCATGCCATGTCAGTCATAGAGAACTCTTCAAAAGAAGACTATAAGTCTATGAATGAAATTGACTTATGGCATTCCATAAGAACTGAGTTTCCAATGGATAGAACAATGGTAAATCTCAATAATGGTGGTGTAAGCCCGAGTCCAAGATCGGTCATGCAGGCATTACACACAGGTTTGGATTATGCCAATCAAGCTCCAGCTAGAAATATTTGGCAACAACAAGAACCCGGACTTGAAAGGGTTAGACAAGGAATCGCTCAAGTATTTGGCGTTTCTAACGAAGAAATAGCCATAACAAGAAATGCAAGTGAAAGTTTACATCATATTCAAATGGGTATGTCACTTGCCAAGGGTGATGAAGTGTTGACAACTGAGCATGACTATCCTAGAATGTTGACTGCATGGGAACAAAGATCAAGAAGAGATGGCATAATAATTAAAAAAATACCAATTACAATCCCAGTAATGAATCCTAATGACATTGTTGAAGCATTTAAGAAGAATATCACCAAGAAAACAAAAGTGATTCATGTTTCTCATGTGGCTTTTTGTTCCGGTCAGATTTTTCCTGTTCGTGATATTTGTCTTCTCGCGAAAGAAAAAGGCATAGAATGTATTGTTGATGGTGCTCATTCATTTGCGCATTTCCCATTTACGCAGAAGGATTTACAATGCGACTATTTTGGAACCTCATTGCATAAATGGTTATATGCTCCCGTTGGAAATGGTATGCTCTATATAGCAAAAGATAAAATCCCAAATATCTGGCCACTCATGGCTGCCGGAACTGATTTGAATGATTCCATCAAAAAGTTCGAAGAGATTGGCACTCATCCCGCCGCTCTGCATAATGCAGTTACGGAAGCAATCGCATTTAATGAAAGAGTTGGTCTAGAACGTAAAGCAGCAAGACTCAGAGCATTACAGATGCGATGGATTAATGTGATCAAGGATGATCCAAGAGTCAGTTTCATGACCAATATCAATGACTCTACACAGTGGTGTGGACTTATGGTATTCAGATTCCAAGGTTTCGATCATGCCAAAATCGGAGAGTACTTATTCAATACCCATAGAATAATTACAACGCCAATCAAATATGCAAATATTGATGGTATAAGAATTACTCCGAACATATACATTTCAGACAGTGAAATTGATTATTTTGCAGAGATTTTACTCTCTATTTTGAGAGGGCAGGTTAAAGGATTGCAAGGATGATCACCACTCAATTCATTGTGTTCATCAATTTAACCGCCATTACTATGTGTAAAAAACACTATGTCCAATGAACAATACCTGTGGATAGGCTTCCACATTTTCATTCTCATCATGCTTGCTCTAGATATAGGTGTTTTTCATAAAAAGGCACATGCAATATCAGTTAAAGAAGCATTGTGGTGGAGTGCATTTTGGATTGGCTTAGCCGGAATTTTCGCCGCGGGTGTGTTCTTTTACCGTTCTACAGTACAAGCGACAGAATTTATAACTGCTTACTTAATCGAAAAATCACTCAGTGTAGATAATCTATTCATCTTTCTGACAATCTTTAGTTATTTCAAAGTACCTGACAAATATCAACATAAAGTACTGTTCTGGGGCGTTCTCGGTGCATTGGTGATGCGAGCTATCTTTATCATAGTAGGTGTTGCCATTTTGGCCAAATTCAAATTCATCATCTATATACTTGGTGCATTTCTCGTATTCACAGGGTTCAAATTAATTTTCTCAAAAGACGATGTAGAATTTAAACCTGAATCATCGTGGACTTTACGATTGGTGCGGAGATTTTTTGGTGTATCGAAACATTATCACGAAGACAAATTTTTTGTCAAAAAAATGGGATATATGTTTGCAACTCCACTCTTTATGGTACTTGCTCTTGTTGAGACAACTGATTTGGTCTTTGCATTAGATTCCATTCCTGCTGTATTGGCTGTTTCACCAGATCCCTTCATTGTATATACTTCAAATATCTTTGCTATTCTTGGTTTGAGATCACTCTATTTCGCTTTGGCTGGAGTAGTTCGTTTATTCCATTATCTCAATTATGGGCTCGCAATCATTTTAAGTTTCATTGGAGTGAAAATGATGATCAGCGGTTTTTACCATGTACCCATTCATCTAGCCCTTCTCTTTGTACTTTTCATTCTTATAGCTTCAGTTGTATTGTCATTGATATTCCCCAAAAAGGAAGAATCAATTGAAGCAATTTGAATGATTCATATTTATCAAGTTGAGTTGCAGAAATTGAACTTCTGACAATCACTGAACTTTGTGTAAACATTCATACTAATCTTATGCCTAGTATCGCTTTTCACTATATTGATAGATCTATGAATTATGCATCATATACAGAAGCATTTTCCACAAAGGCACATGCAGACGAAACGGGAATGAATGAAAAAGACCGTGAAATGCATGCTTACTATAGATTGAATTGGGCAAGAAGCTCCAGAGTTGAAAAGGTATATACACTTTCAGAATCTGCAAAAAGCACATTGCAATCAATGCAGTCCAAGCAACAATGGATTGTCATTACAGAAGGTTGGTGTGGTGATTCTGCACAATCACTTCCCATTATTGCCAAGATAGCTGAGGAATCGCAAGGAAGAATCAATTTATATATTGTTTCGAGAGATTCTTATCCTGAATTATTGGAACACTATCGAACAAATGGCTCCATGAGCATACCGAAACTCATTGCATGTGATGACAAAGGAGATGAAATCTGGAATTGGGGACCAAGGCCACAATCAGCCCAGGAACTATTCGATACATTGCGTGCTAATACAATTGAAAAACAAGAGATATATGCAGCATTACATGCATTCTATGTAAAAGATAAAGGTCAAAGTATTGAAACTGAAATCCTCATTAATTGTCTGTAACACAATCACCTATTTTTGGGAGTGAATACGATGTCGAACATAATAATCAATGCCATGATGCTGATCTGTACTTTTATTCTTTCAGAAAGAATCACAGCACAAGGAGTGACCTTTCTCATAAAAGGGAAAGTTGTGGATGAAGAAAAAAAGGCATTGCAAGGGGTGCAAGTGACTGCAAAAGATGGAGATGAAATATCCGGGAAATCAAAAACAACAGCAAGTGGTGAATTCACCATGACTTTAAAACCCGGCAGATACTATTCAATGTCTTTTGAAAGAAATGACTTATTCATGGCTAGACAAGATTTTCGTGTTCCAGATGGTACTTCCTATCAAGAAATTTCTCAGGATTTTCAATTGCGAACTTTTGCAAAGGGAGATACAATCCAACAATTTCCTCTATTCCCGGCAGGACAAGCCAATGCTATGCCATCACCATTGTTTACAATGATTCCGGAAATGTTGAAAAAGATGCCTCATCTGAAAATAAAAGTGCTGGTTTCTGTAGGAAAAGGAAGCGGCAAAAAAATAAAAGCAGAAAAGAAAACTAAAGGAAAAAAGGGAAGCTCAACTCCCGTACAAACATTATATGACTTGAGAGTGGAAGAGATTCGTTCAAAGCTCTTAATTGTTGGTGCACCGGAAGCGAGATTTACATTTGAAAAGGCAAGTTTGAAATCTCCATTTGATGTTTCTGTTATCATCACTACATTAGCGAGCGATTTTTAATCATGCAGAGTATGAATAAGTTCTTCTCATATATAGTTGTCTTGCTATGTGCATGTGCAATCGCCAATAGTGCTGAGAGTCCGATTCTGAAGGCGATGAACAATGAGATGCAAAGAACAATGGATGGACTATCAAAACAAAGTAATCCTCCATATTTTTTGTCATATGCAGTCACAGAAACAAAAACCATTCGAATGTCAGCATCATTTGGAAAAGTAAAATATACAGAGGATGTGTCTTCTCGAATATTGGATATTGATATTCGTGTTGGAAATTATGAATTGGATAATACCCATACAATTCGTGGTTCCAGATTTGAATTCGGTGGTGGTGGAAAAGGGATTGAATTGCCAATGTCAAATGATGAACAAGCAATTCGTTCTGTCATTTGGAATGCAACAGATAAATTATATAAGAAAGCTGTTGAGCGTTATGGGAAAGTACTCACCAATCGTGCCGTTAAAGTCAAAGAAGAAGATAGTTCCGCAGATTTTTCAAAGCAACAATTAGTTCGATATATCGAAGATGAACAATCATTCTCCATTGACACCAATCTGTGGATGCAAAGAGTAAAACGATTATCTGCATTGTTTTCCGAAGACCCAAAGATTTATACCGGAGAAGTCTATTTTCAAGCAGATATTCTCACGAAATATTTTGTGAGTTCTGAAGGTAGTCTCATTCAACAAAGCGAACCAAATGTTCGAATGTTCGCATCTGCATCAACGAAAGCAGATGATGGCATGACGCTTCCATTATTCTCCAGCTATTTTGGATTCTTGCCTGAGAATTTACCAAGCGAAGAGATCATGGCTGCAGACATCAAATCCATGATCAAAACAATTGGAGCATTACGCAATGCACCATTGGCTGAAACATATTCCGGTCCTGCAATTCTTTCTGGTCCTGCATCGGGAGTGTTTTTTCATGAGATATTTGGTCATCGCGTAGAAGGACATCGTCAAAAGGATCCAAATTCTTCGCAGACGTTTAAATCGTTTTTGAATAAAAAAATACTTCCTGATTTCATTGATGTCGTCTTTGATCCAGGTTTGAAGACATTGAATGGTCAAGATATAGTGGGACATTATAAGTATGATGATGAAGGAGTCAAAGCTGAAAAAGTGATAGCGGTTGAAAAGGGGATATTTAAAAATTTTCTCATGAATCGTTCTCCGATTGAATCATTTCCTGTGTCAAATGGACATGGCAGAAGACAACCCGGTTTACGACCTGTTGCAAGACAATCCAATCTATTGGTTCAAGCATCGCAGACTGTATCATTTGATTCATTGAAAACATTGTTGAGAGAAGAATGTGTGAAGCAAAACAAGGAATATGGATTATTCTTTGTTGAAATTTCCGGTGGATTTACATTCACTGCAAGAACTATTCCCAATGCTTTTAATGTTCAACCACTCGTTGTCTATAAAATCTTTGCTGATGGCAGACCTGATGAGCTCGTTCGTGGCGTTGATTTGATAGGAACACCACTCACCACATTCAATAGTATCATTGCAGCTTCGCATGATATCGGCATTTTCAATGGTGTATGTGGCGCAGAATCAGGTGGTGTACCGGTTTCAGCGAGTTCACCTTCATTATTTGTGAAGACAATTGAAGTACAGAAAAAACAAAAGTCACAAGCAAAACCTCCATTGCTTGAATCACCGTTGAACAAACCAAAACCATAATATATGATTGGCCAAATTCTCATTCATCTCTTATTTGCAACTGCTCTTATTGGCACTGGTTTCTATGCCTTTGCACTCAAAGGAAATGAAAGAGCGGCGGATATTGGGAGATTCCTCTTCAGATTCACGACAATAGGCATTGTCATTGCATTCCTTGCGATTCTCTGGCTTGTATTCAATCATCGCTTTGAATATCATTATATCTGGAATTATTCCTCAAAAGAATTACAGGCATGGTATTTATTCGCAGCCGGTTATGCTGGTCAAGAAGGAAGTTTCATGTTATGGACACTCTGGGTGGCTGTGCTTGGGATTGCTCTTTCAAACTTTGGTCGAAAAAAGGGAATGGAATCAGAAATCATGGTCTTTTATTCTTTGATTCTTGTGTTCCTGCTTCTTTTGCTCGTCATCAAAAATCCATTCGCCTATGTATGGGAAACCTTCGCAAAAGATGGTGTCGCAGAGGGATTTATTCCACAAAATGGGAAAGGTCTCAATCCGCTATTGCATAATGTTTGGATAACAATTCATCCACCAATTCTCTTTACCGGATTTGCTGCCATGAGCGCTCCATTTGCACTTGCAATGGCTGGATTACTCAAAAGGGATTATCAAGGTTGGGTGAAGCATGCTTTGCCATGGACATTATATTCCACGGCAATTCTTGGTTTTGGTATCATGCTTGGTGGATTTTGGGCTTATGAAACACTGGGTTGGGGTGGATTTTGGGCTTGGGATCCTGTAGAGAATTCTTCACTCATTCCATGGCTGGTTTCCGCAGCATTAGTTCATACGATGATCATTCAAAAGAAGACCGGAGGTTTGGTCAAAACTAATATCATCCTTGCTTCTTTATCTTTCATACTCGTTTTGTATTCCACATTTCTTACTCGAAGTGGAGTATTGGGTGATACATCCGTTCATTCATTTGTTGATCCAGGCATGTTTGCTTATGTGATGCTCATAGCATTTATGTCAACTTTTCTTGTGCTTGCATTGTATATCATGTTTCTTCGCAGAGAAGATTTGATGTTTCCTTCGGCTTCATTTACCATGCAAAGTAGAGAGTTTTTGCTTTCCATTGGATCGGCATTACTCCTTGGTTCTGCGATCATCGTATTCATTGGAACTAGTTGGCCATTATTTGCAGAAGTCATCAAGCAACCAAAAGTAGCGATTGACCCGGCATTTTATAATTCCACACATTTGCCTCTGGTCATAATGATCATGCTTGTGAATGCGATTTCATTGATTGCCCGCTGGAAAGGGAGCACATTGATTTCCAATATGAGAACATTGCTCTTACCACTTACCTTGACAATTGCTGGCACAGTTGTGTCCTTCCTAATGGGTGTCACTGATCCAGTATATATCCTTCTCACTTTTGCTTCTTGGTTTGCACTCATCATCAATCTTGAACTGGCAATAAAAGTCATGCAGGCGAAGTTCAGTTCTGCTGGAGCATATATTTCTCATACCGGCATTGCACTTCTTATGATTGGTATTGTGTGGACATCCAAGTATTCCGTGATGGAACATGCGCAACTTGTTCAGGGAGTACCCAATACAGTACTAGGGTATACCTTGACTTTCAAAGGGAAGGAACGCATTGAACAGGAATATACAGATCGAGAAAAGTATCGTTTTCATATTGAAGTCGAAAAAGATGGTACAATCTCAACTGTTTCACCCATGTTATTCTGGAGCGATTTCAATAAAAGACAATCCGCATTTCTTGAACCCGGCATAGCATGGTCTTTGGGACGTGATCTCTATGTTTCCCCTAAAGCAACCGGTGAAACAGGTGGAATTCCAACTTTGATTCTTTCGAAAGAACAAAAGGAAGTATTTCCAACTGATTCGTCGAGGTCTATTCGATTCCTAGCATTTGATATGTCACGCATGAGTGCAGGTCCAGACAGCGCAGGTAAGATCTATCCATCTGCGATTGTTCGTATTTATTCAGCAAAAGACTCCGCTGATATTTCGCTTCGTGCTGCAATGGATATGCAAACTACGGAGCTGACACCGGAACCAATCACATTGCCCGGTACAATGCAAAAGATCTCTTTTGTAAAGCTTATCGCAGAAAAAGGAAATCTCGCTTCATCCAAAATTGAAATTGCATTCGAGGACATATCGAAACCATTGCAAAAGAAAAAAGAAGTGTTCACCGTTGAAGTTTCCATCAAGCCACTCATCAATCTGGTATGGCTTGGCGTTATATTGATGGTGACAGGATTCTTTATTTCCATTGGAAGACATCGCAAAGATCTTTTATAATGTTCATGATTGGGAGTTTACCATGAAAGCTATCATCATTTTCTTTTCCTTTGTATTTGCAATGACAGCATATGCAGATATGAATATTGGGGGAATTACAATTCCTTCGACGAAGTCATTTGCAGGAAAACAACTTTCTTTAAATGGAGCCGGAACAAGAGAAAAATTCTGGATGGATATGTATGTCGGGGCATTATTTGTGACAAAGAAAACAAAAGATGCACAATCACTCATCAATGCTGATGATAATATTGCAATGGAATTAACCATTGTTTCATCACTAATCACAAGTGATAAAATGTCTGATGCAGTTGAAGATGGATTTGAAAAATCCGCAAAGGGAAATCTCTCTTCGCTTCGTTCCCGAATTGATCAATTCAAAGGATTTTTTAAAGAGAAAATTAAAAAAGGTGATGTCTTTTCAATGATCTATGAATCCGGTAAAGGCCTGACTGTTTTGAAAAATGGTAATAAGGCCGGAGTGATTCCCGGACTAGATTTCAAGAAAGGATTATTCGGAATTTGGCTCGGTGATGATCCTGCCGATTCGGACTTAAAAAAAGGATTGCTTGGAACATAAAAAAAGGGAGATGAATGAAATCATCTCCCTTATTCTTTTTGCGGATAAATCAACCGAATAACTTTGCTCGCAAGAAATCTTTATTGAGTCTTGCAATGTTTTGCACGCTGATGCCTTTTGGACAAGCCGCTTCACAGTCATATGTATTTGTGCAATTACCAAAACCTTCGCTATCCATTTGATCGACCATTCTCAATACTCTGCGTTTTCTCTCGGGTTGACCTTGTGGTAAATATCCGAGATGTGATACTTTAGCCGCAGTGAATAACATTGCCGAAGCATTCTTGCATGCTGCAACACATGCACCACATCCAATACATGCAGCTGCATCCATGGCGGCATCTGCTTCTGGTTTTGGAATTGGTACAGTATTCCCATCTTGCGCATTGCCTGTATTCACCGATACAAAACCACCTGCTTGGATGATTCTATCAAATGCTGAGCGATCCACTACGAGATCTCTGATGACAGGGAATGCACTTGCTCTCCATGGCTCTATGATGACTTCATCTCCATCATGAAATTTGCGCATATGCAATTGACATGTAGTTGTCATTGACTCGGGACCATGAGGTTTGCCATTGATCATCATCGAACAAGAACCACAAATACCTTCACGACAATCATGATCAAAAGCCACCGGATCTTCATTTTTTGCAAGTAATTGTTCATTGAGAACATCGAGCATTTCAAGGAAAGACATGTCGGGACTGATGTCTGAAAGAACATAATTCTTGAAATCTCCTTCAGAATTCTTGTTCTTCTGGCGCCATACTTTCAGGGATAGTTTCATTATTTATAGCTCCTTGTTGCAAGCTTGACATTTTCAAAAGTAAGTTGTTCTTTATGCAAATTTGGTTTTGCGGTATTTCCAGAATATTCCCACACCGAAGCATGACAGAATGTATCATCATTTCTTTTGGCTTCGCCATCTTCTGTTTGATGCTCTGTTCTAAAATGACCTCCGCATGATTCATCTCTCTCGAGAGCATCAATGCACATGAGTTCGGCAAATTCCAAGAAATCTGCAACGCGTCCTGCATGTTCGAGCGCGGTATTGAGTTCATTTGCTGAACCAACCACATTCACATTATTCCAGAATTCATCGCGAATTTCGGGGATGCGTTGTAGTGCTTCTTTCAAACTTGCTTCACTGCGAGCCATACCGCAATTATTCCACATTAACATTCCAAGTTCTCTATGGAATGATGATGTAGTGCGTTTGCCATTGATGGAAAGAAACTTGGATACTCTTCCTTCAACATCCGCAACTGCTTTTTTGAATTCAGGATGCTCATTGGTCACTTCCCCGGGTTTCACGCTTGCCAAATAATTACCAATAGTATAAGGAATCACGAAATATCCATCGGCCAAGCCTTGCATGAGCGCGCTTGCACCTAATCGATTTGCACCATGATCAGAGAAATTCGCTTCGCCAAGAACATGCAAGCCGGGAATTGTACTCATGAGATTATAATCAACCCATAAACCACCCATGGTGTAATGGGGAGCAGGATAAATTCTCATTGGTACTTTATATGGATTTTCACCGGAGATTCTTTCATACATTTCAAAAAGATTTCCATAGCGCTCGGCGATTGTCTTTTCACCCAGTCTATTGATGGCAGCTGAAAAATCTAGATATACTCCACGACCACCGGGACCGACGCCACGACCTTCGTCGCATACTTCTTTTGCAGCACGAGAGGCAATATCACGAGGAGAAAGATTTCCAAATGATGGGTATTTTCTTTCGAGATAATAATCTCTTTCATTCTCAGGAATATCATGCGGTGCACGATTATCATTTGCTTTCAATGGAACCCACACGCGACCATCATTTCTGAGTGATTCACTCATCAATGTGAGCTTGGATTGATATTCACCATGCTGAGGAATGGATGTTGGATGGATTTGCGTGAAGCATGGATTGGCAAGTCCGGCACCTTTTTTATGAGCTCTCCAAATGGATGTCACATTACATGCCATCGCATTTGTTGAGAGATAAAACACATTGGAATAACCGCCTGTTGCGAGAATCACAGCATCGCCTGTCCAAGATTCAATCTTGCCTGATATAAGATCACGAGTCACAATACCACGAGCATGACCATCTACGAGAACCAATTCCATCATTTCCTTTCTCGTATGCATTGTAACAGTACCCGCACCGATTTGACGTGAAAGCGCTGAATATGCACCTAGGAGTAATTGCTGACCTGTTTGTCCTTTCGCATAGAATGTACGCGAAACCTGAGCGCCACCAAAGGAACGATTGGTAAGATTTCCGCCATATTCACGAGCGAAGGGGACACCTTGTGCGACGCATTGATCAATGATATTGACGCTGACTTGAGCCAAGCGATACACATTTGCTTCGCGAGCACGGAAGTCACCACCTTTTACAGTATCATAAAAGAGTCTATAAATACTGTCACCATCATTTTGATAATTTTTGGCTGCATTAATACCACCCTGAGCGGCTATGGAATGTGCTCTGCGTGGTGAATCGTGAAAAGTGAAGCAATCAACATTATATCCCAACTCTGCAAGTGTTGCAGCAGCAGAGGCACCCGCAAGGCCGGAGCCAACGACAAGGACGCGATATTTTCTTTTATTGGCAGGATTCACCAATTTCACTTCGGCTCGATGTTTGTCCCATTTCTGTTCAATGGGTCCTGAAGGAATATTCGATTCAAGTTTCATGGATATATCACGGTATAGTGAAAGTCTTGTTTATTTAATCGGATTACTCACATTTGCAATCGGCAGTGTCAGGACAATCTTTGGTCATTGTCGAAACAAGTTTCTGATCAGGAGCTTTTTTGATGACTCCAATCATTACGCCAATTGGAATGGATAGATAACCGACAAGGAATAAGCCAGCCAATGCCGGACCAATCTTAGAAGTGATCTTGGTGATATTCGGATTTGTCACGCCGAGTGTCTGAAATGCACTTGATGTTGCATGACTCACATGTGAAGCCATGAAGATAAGTGCAAACACATAGGAAAGAGCAATAAATGGGTTTTGAAAACCAGCTACAACCATATTATATACATGATGTACGATTTCTCCAGTAGCTTCCATGCGATAACCGCCTGCATAGTATGTATTCGGCTGAATAATGCCGAATGTATAATGAAGCAAGTGATAGATTACAAAGAAGAGAATTGCCAATCCGGAAACCAACATAGTTCTGGAAGCGAATGTTGATTTGAGTGACTTTTTGGTATCATATTGAATGGGTCTTGCCATCTTATTTCTGGAAGCAAGTACAATTGATGACCAAATGTGGAGTCCGAATGCTGTTATCATGGCAATGCGGACAATCCAAAGAAGGGGACCGAGATTTTTTAATCCGAGTGCATATGCATTGATCTTCTCGGGCCCGGCAAACATCAAGAGATTGCCGAGCATATGTCCAATCAAAAAACCGATGATGAGTAGACCGGTTATGGCCATTACGATTTTTGTGAAGACTGTGGATCGAAGGAACTGTAGCAATGATGACATGGATGCGTATCCTTACAATGCTGTAATGGTGTTTATAATTTCAAAATCAGAGGCAAAACTATGGATTTATCGGCTGTTTATCAAAAAACGCCATGTGCTTATCGCTGAGCTTCCACATAATACTGCGCACCGAGGGGAAGCCACGAAAGTAAAAGCTCCAAAGGGCGCAAGAATGATACGAATGATGGAAAGAACAATGTGAATCGAATGGATGTTCCTGAAAAACCTGCTTTTTTATACACTGCTTTTGCATAAGAAGGTGATAAAAGCACGGCATCAATATCGAAAGGACAGTCTTTGATGGTCTTTACAGTGAGCGGATTCCAAGGATTATGCTCAAACATGAAGAGTCTTCCTTGTGGTCTGAGATGACTCAATAAATCCTTCAAAATGCGCTCATGCTCAGAATGTGGAATATGATGAAAGACATTTGCTATAAAGATCACATCGAAAGTATCACCAAAGTCTATTGGCTCAGTTTCTGATATCAATTCCCAGCGAACACAATGTACATCACTATTATTCTGCTTTGCGATTTCCAATGAATCATTCGAAACATCTGCTCCGACAATGGTGGCATAGGGAAAATACTTGTGAAGATATTGTTCACTCTTTCCAATCCCGCATCCGAAATTGAGTATATGCAATGGTGTGTTTTGTTGATTTCTCGAATGTAATAAACGCGCAATTTCTTTGACTTTATATTCATCAAAAAAAGCCGGTGTATAACCGGATGCCTTTACATTTTCGGCATGCATGTCATCATAGTCGCGTGCATATTTATCGAATTCACTCATTGCTTTGTATAGATATGTTCAACAATGTAGAGAGGACGGAATTTTGTTTCATCATGAATTCTTCCAAGATATTCTCCGATCATGCCCAGAGCAAGCAATTGTATGCCGCCAAGCAATAAAATGAAGATGATGATGGAGGCCCATCCTAATTCGATATTGGCTTTGGGTACAAATAGCTTGAGGATAATAACATATAAGCTGTACAAAAACCCAAACATGGCAGTAATCACACCTAGATAGGAGGCCAATTTTAGAGGAATGGATGAAAAGGAAGTAATACCGTCAATCGCAAATTTTATCATTTTCGAAAGCGTGTATTTCGTCTCGCCGGAATGACGTTCATGTCTCTCATATTCCAGACCTGTTTGATTGAATCCAATCCAACTTATCATTCCTCGAATGAAACGATGTCGTTCATTCATGGATTTTAGGATATCAACAACTCTACGACTCATGATGCGGAAATCTCCTGTATCAACAGGGATCTCAACATTAGTTAATTTCTTGAGCAGACGATAAAATAGTTTTGCCGTGAAGAGTTTGAATGGTGTTTCGCCTTCGCGTTTTTTACGAACGGCATATACAACATCAAAACCTTCATTCATTTTTCCATAGAGATCAACAATCGTTTCCGGTGGATCTTGCAAATCACCATCTATGACGGCAACTGCATCACCTTTCGCCAAATCAATTCCGGCAGTAATTGCAATCTGATGTCCATGATTACGCGAAAGATTCAGTAATTGATAGTTCGCTTCATCCATACACAATCGCTTGAGTGCATCGAATGTACCATCGGAGGAACCATCATTCACGAATATGATTTCAATGTCAGAAGGCATAAGGTCAAACTTACGATTGAACAGTGCCTTCGTATGTTCGAGTCTTTGATACATGGCTTGTATAATGCCTTCTTCATTATACATGGGTATCACAATTGAGAGTTTCATTGTTCAATCTCCGAAATCTCTGTCGAATAATGCTTGAATTCATCTTCCAATTGCTGGCGTTCATGCATGCTTGCATAGACTCCATTCTTTGCCAGTAATGCTCCATGTGTTCCACTCTCAATAATTCTTCCTTTATCCAGAACTATGATTGTGTCGCATAGTGCAACGGTTGAAATTCTATGTGCGATGATGATAGTCGTGCGATCTTTCATAAGCAAGGAAAGACCCTTAATAATATGTTCTTCGGTTGCTGTATCAACGGCTGAGAATGCATCATCGAAGATGAGAATTTCAGGATTCCTGATGATGGCTCTGGCGATTGCGGTTCTTTGTTTTTGTCCACCGGAGAGTGTAATTCCTCGCTCGCCGACAATAGTATCATAACCTTGTGGAAATTCTGCGATATCTTCAGCCAATCCAGCAAGGTCTGCAGCTCTTTTGACATCATCCATGCTTGCATTTGGATTGCCGAAGCGGATATTTTCGGCAAGAGACATTGAAAATAAAAATGCTTCCTGTTGGATGAGTCCAATTGTCTTTCGCAATGCATTCAATGGCATTGATTGAATATTGCGACCATTAATCGTAATGCTTCCGGATGTTGGATCAAATAATCTTGGAAGGAGTCCTGCTATTGTGGACTTTCCACTGCCCGTTGCTCCTACAATGCCGATGGAGGTTCCTTTCGGAATCGCAAAAGTGATATCGCTTAATGCAGGTATGGTTCTTCCTGGATAGTGCATGCCAACTGCATTGAATCGAATACCCGATGAGTCATCTGTTGATGCATCTCCGGATACAGTATCATGAATCTCTGATTCCATGTCC
>Ga0172367_10004775_pt1 | contig 16689 bp, 12 predicted proteins | sample Lak10m_FD_114542 | JGI IMG/M metagenome (GOLD analysis project Ga0172367, IMG submission 114542) | Freshwater microbial communities from Kabuno Bay, South-Kivu, Congo - kab_022012_10m | ecosystem: Environmental > Aquatic > Freshwater > Lake | place: Democratic Republic of the Congo: South-Kivu...
ATTTCCATTTCCATTTCCATTTCCATTTCCATTTCCATTTCCATTTCCATTTCCATTTCCATTTCCATTTCCATTTCCATTTCCATTTCCATTTCCATCATCATTGACTACTATTTCATCATTATTTTGCTCTATTTTATTATTGAAACTTGTTTCAGCACAATTTGGCATAAGATTGGCATAATTTGGCACAGTTTCAGCACAATTTGGCACAATTTGGCACAAAGAGATAAGGGTGGTATTTTCATTATTAGGATTTTCATTTGTTTCATTATTTGTGCTACAATCAAATACTTTTTTAATATGCCTTTCATAATTGAATTTTCTATCAAAGGCAGCATTACATTTTAAACATATTCTTTTAACCATAAAAATTAATATTGGATTTATATATACTTATTATATATATTTTTTTCTTTAAACGCAATTTAAATTATAAATAAATCTATATATTTAAATTTTTTTGCTCTAATTTTACTCCAATTTGCTCTATTTTTACTCCATTTTTGCTCCATTTTTTTGCTCCATTTTTTGCTCCATTTTTTAGATTGGTTTCTTATATACTTTTTATTTTTTATTTATAAATCTATTTATTATACAGTATTACTTTTAATGATTTTTCATATAATTTGAGAGAGAGTTGGAAGGTGAAAAAAATTTGTCTGAAAAATGGATTTTTGATTTTTTCAAAAATTTCTAATGATGAAAAAAATTATTCATATTTAATTTAATTCATATAAAATAAAAATAGAATAAAAAAAAAGAAAAAAAAGAAAAAAAAAGATAATGTAATTTAAAATAATTATCATTTAATTATTATTTAATTTTCATTTAATTTTCAAAACATTTAGAAGCATTATCAAAAGCAACTTTAAATGTATTTAAATCTTTATCAACAGGTAAAATAAACCTGTCGTGATTCATTTGTTCTTTATATTTTTCTAAACTATGTAATACTATTGATTCAACAAATTCTATATCTATTTCATCCTTAAATGATTTGAAATAAACAATTAAACAAGTCTTTAGCTTAACCTATTATATATTTTCTATTGGATTTTAATTCATCACAAGTAATTAAATAAACAACATTAAATTTATTGTCTAAATTTTTTCTTGAAATCCTTTTTGATGATTGTTTTTTCTTTCTCTTTTAATAATTTAACATTGACTTCAACTTTGCCTCTGGTCATTAAATCATAAATCCAATTACTGACATGGACGGCAAATTCAGGACTAAGCCATTGAGCTAAATTAACAGCAACTTTTGGATGAACACAAGTTCCTGTATGATTACCACCAATATTTTTATTTATTAATTCCAATACGGGAATATCCGTATTGGACACCATAGATACTAAATAATTTTTAGTACTTTCAAGTCTTAACCAATCATTCAGTTTTTTACCTACAGTTTTACATAATTGAGTTGCATTGATATAACAATCTATTTGATGATATTAAATGATATTCAATGATATCATTATTCAAAATTAAAGTCATTGGTTTATCTTTAATTTCCACATTATTCACATTATTATTTTCTAATTCATCAATTAAAATTTTGTCATTATTAGTTTTATTTAATTTTTAAATTACCTTATCTTTTTGTATAATTTGTTCTAAATATTGATTAGAAATACTTATATTTGTATTAGCTGGAATTATGGTTTCTAACTTTTTGATAGTTTTATGAATTTTTATTATTTCGTTATTTTTTAAAATAACATCATCAATTTTATTCATTATCGACTTATTTTGTTTTTCAAATAATTTATTTTGTTCTTCAAATTGGAAAATTTTATCCTTATTTTCCTTGTCATTTCTAACAACAATTTAAAAATATTTTCTTTTTCATCATCATTATCTTTTTTAATTTTGCAATTAGCTTTTTGATGTCTTGTCAAAGTTGATTTTGAACTAAAATTTTTTTTACAATAATAATAACAATAATGGAAATTAACTCCTATTTTATCATTATTTTGCTTCATTTTAGTATTGGAACTTGATTCAGCACAATTTGGCACAGTTTCAGCATAATTTGGCACAGTTTCAGCACAATTTGGCATAGTTTGACACAAAGAGATAAGGGGTACATTTTCATTATTAGGATTTTTATTTAATTTATTTTTATTAATACTAATGTCAAACACTTTATTAATAAGTCTTTCATAATTAAATTTTCTATAAAAGACAACATCACATTTATAACATTTTCTTTAAACCATTAAATTTAATATTGGATTTATATATACTTTTTATAATTATATTTTTCTTTAAATACATTTTAAATTTACATATTTTTTTATTTTTTACTCCAATTTTACTCCAAAATTGCTCTATTTTACTCCAAAATTGCTCTATTTTACTCCAAAATTGCTCTAATTTATTGCTCCATTTTTTAATATAGTCTTCTTTTATACTTTTTATTTTCTTATTTATATATCAATTTAATATACAGTATTACTTTTAATGATTTTTCATATAATTTGAGAGAGAGTTGGAAGAGTGAAAAATTTTTTTTGAAAAGTTTATTTTTGAATTTTTTCAAAAATTTCAAAAATAAAAAATAATCATATTTTATTTAATCCATATAAAACAAAAAAAAGAAGAATAAAAGAAAAAATAATAAAATTATAATTGATATTATACAAAACATAAAAACAATTTTATATTTAACAAATTCTAATTTAATTGTTATAACATCATATATAGTTACATCTTCAAGTGTAAAATATTTATAAAACTGATAAACCATATGTAATATCAGGTATATATGAAAGACAATTTTCTAAATTTTATATTTCCAAAGCTCCATGTTCTTTTAATACTATTGGTTTTTCATTAGTTACATATATTTCAAAACTACAAACAAATAGTGTGTCTGGTAATTACATTATATAATAAATTGTTTCTACAGTTGTATTATGCAATTATAAATAATAAAAACATCCAGTCATTATAGTCTTGATGTATTATTATTATACATTGTTATGTGTCAAATTAAAAAAATTGATTAATTTATATAATATGTATATTCATATATATATATATATATATATACATAACATCCAAAATATAACTAATCAAAAATGAGCTATATTATATTAACTGATAATGACAAAAAAATCACTCAACCAGAATCCATTAAAATAGAATTAATGAATCATCAAAAAACAATGGTTCAAAAGATGATGGAAATTGAAAATACTGGTATAATTAAGGTAAAAGATTATGCTATGAAGCAAAATACAAATATGATAAATATCATAGGAACAGATGCAGAAATTCACACAAATATTGGTATTTTAGGTGATAAAGTAGGTGCAGGTAAAACTCTTATGGTTATTACACTTTTAACAATAAATAAAAAAATTATTTCTAGAGATATTGAATTGGGTGGAACTCAATATTATTCATTAAAACTTAAACCTTCAAGTTCCCTTGTTAAATCAAATTTAATTATTGTTCCACATAAATTACTTCCACAATGGAAAGAAGCTTTTGTTAAATATTCTCCTGGTCTTAAGGTATTATCCATAGGGCTTAATAAAGAAATAGATGCTTTGAGAAAAGTTAAAAAAGAAATAAAAAAAAATTGGCAAAATGAAGAATTTGAAATTGAAAGTGAAACATTGGTAGAAGAAAAATTGAATGGAGTTGATGTAGTATTGATAGGAGAAACAATGTATAAAAGATTTTATAAAATTTGTGAAAATGTGCGATTTAATAGGATTTTAATTGATGAAGCAGATACAATCAAATTACCCCGTGATATGAATTGTCAATTTAACTTTTTATGGTTAATTACAGGAACTCCATCAGGTTTATTTTATACCTCCAAATCTTTTTTAGGAAAGATTTTCAAAGAAGATAATTTAAATCTCAATTCTAATTTTGTTATTAAAAATGACGATAAATTTATAGAACAATCAATTGTTCTTCCACATCCTAAAAGATTTAAAATTAAATGTATTACTCCAAGAGAATTAGAGATTATTAAAGATTTAATTCCTCCAACCATTTTACAAATGATTAATGCCGGTAATTCAGACCAAGCTATTCGTACTCTGAATTGCAATGTTGATACTAATGAAAATATTCTTCAAGTTATTACAAAAAATTTGTGTGATTCTATTGCTAATAAAAAAATAGAATTGGAAGCAGAAAAGAAAAAACATTATCCGATTAATTTACAGAAAGAACATGAACAAAAGATTAAATTTATTGAAAATCAAATTGAAAAATTTATTGCTAAATACGAAGATATTAAAAAGAAAATTTATCAATTAAATGATACTAATTGTCCTGTTTGTATGGGTGAATTTACTAATCCTGTAATTGTAAATTGTTGTAAAAATATGTTTTGTTTTGACTGCTTGGCAGTATCTATGGGAGAACTTAAAAATAATAAATGTCCTTACTGTACACAAAAAATTACTCAAGCTGATATACATATTTTTCAAAATGAAAATATTAAATCAACAAAAACATCTTGTTGTTCTGGAAAATCAAATAAATATGAAGAAAAGGAAAAATTAGATGTGTTATTGGATTTAGTTCAAAAGAAACCTGATGGAAGTTTTATGATTTTTGCAGGTTTTCAAGAAACTTTTAATAAAATTGAGGTTGAATTGAAAAAACAAAATATCTCCTATCATATTCTCAAAGGTCAAGCATCCACAGTCAAAAAATTTGTTGATGATTTTAGAGATAAAAAGGTTCGTATTCTTATGTTAAATGCTCAATTCTTTGGTGCCGGTATGAATCTTCAAATGGCAACAGATATTATAATGTATCATAGATTTACAAAAGAAATGGAAGAACAAATTGTTGGAAGAGCACAAAGATTAGGTAGAGATATCAATTCATCTCTTAATGTATATTATTTGTTGCATGACAATGAATCATCAAATATTGAAGACAATTTTAAATTTGAAGATCAGAAAAATATTCATTATCTTGATTGGTTAGAACAAGAAGAAAAAAAAGAAAAACAATTAAATCCTGTAAATAAATCTGATACAGATAAAATTTATTCACTTGATATGGAAAAATCAGATATGGAAAATTATGACAATCAAGATGTTTTTGAATTAGATAAAAATTCACAATTAAAACAAGAATTATCAAATACATATGATAAAAATTCTTATGATGAAAAAAAAATTATTATAAAAACAAAACAATCAAATATATATGATGATGATGATATTGATATTTTAGAACAAGAATTATTAAAATTAGAAGAACAAAAAATTACTAAAAGTATGAATACTAATATATTTATTACTCAATCAAATAATGATGAATTTAAAAATAAAAAAGTTGATGAATGTATAAATTTTGATATTGATGATTTTGATGTAATTAATTAAATATGATTACATACATAAAAATATATTTTTATATAATTAAATTCACATAATAATTTATAATTTTTATTTGTTTCACAATTTAAAGTATTTGAAAAAAATATTTTTTTAATGTCGCTTGGATTAATATCAAATTGTGAATATGAACCATATCCAATAATATTGTTTCTATCAACATCTTCTAACATAAATGAACCACTATTTTTCTCTATCATATTACAAATATTATCATATTCTTTATTATGAATTATTTTAATCATTTTAGTTTGATTGACAAATATATACATATGTTTTGTTGAATTAAATAAAGCAATGAGAATATTAGAATTTATATTATTATTTGACATTAAATTATTTTTGTGAAATGTTTCAAAATCATCCAAATTTTTAATTATATGTGTATTGTTTTCTGAATTAACAAAAATCTTATAATAATCTTCTTTAGTTTTTAAATATATTTGTGTTATATTTTTTGTTATATTATCATTTTCATAATTTTTTATTTTTTTAAGTTCTTCATTTGTTTTTAATTCATTAATATCATTTGAATAATTTTTATTAATACAATTTATGTAATTTGGTTTCAATGAAACAAATTTAATATACTCATATGTTTTTTCTGTGGATTTAATTTTATATTGATTTTTAATTTTTTTTATTTTCATTGAAGTTTTAGAAGTTTTAGAAGTTTTAGAAGTTTTTGAAGTTTTTGAAGATTTTGAAGATTTTGAATATTTTTTTTTATCTGTTATAATTTCTTTATCAAATGATTTAAATATTGTAAATGAATATTTTTTATAAGTAAGTAAACAATAATATAAACCTATTAATATAAAAAAACTATATATGATATAAATTATGTAATTAAATTGTAATAACATTTATTATAATAAGTCTAGATTAAAATTGTACTAAGACTGTATTAAATTTTTTTTACTATAATATATTATATTTTTATTTTTTTTTACTATCATTTGATGATAATTTTTGTAATATTGAATTAATTGAATTTTCATCTATTGAACTTGTCATTATATTTAATAAATATTCATTTAAATTAATTGATTCCTTATTTATTTTATTATCTTCTAATTTTGATTTAACATTAGACATTAATTTATCAGTATTCACTTCATCCTCATCATCCTCATCCTCATCCTCATCCTCATCCTCATCCTCATCCTCATCCTCATCCTCATCCTCATCCTCATTCTCATTCTCATTATTCTCATTATCATCATATTCATAATCTTCATAATCTTCATAATCTTCATCATCTTTATTATCTTCACCATCTTTACCATCATTATTATTATTATTATCATCTTCATAACAAACCTTATTTTCATATTTATTTTCAATTACATTGTATTCATTATCATTTGCTTTACTATAATCTAAATCTAAATCTAAATTTATATTGTTATTACTGTTATCATTATTTTGAATGTCAATAATATCAAATGTATTTTTTAAAAACATATTTAATTTTTCAAATTCTGGAAGTGATTGTTGTTGAATATTTTTATTTATGGTAATCGGTTCATATTTTTTGTTTAATATAATAAAAGTATCATGTATATGTTTTGCGACAATTATTTTTTTTTTAATAGAAATAATATAAAATAATCCAGTTCCTAAAAATATATCATCTAAAATTGTAATTTTTTTATTAACATTAATAATTGATGGTATAATATATTTGTTTTTTTCAGAAAAAAATTTGATAGATGAAAAATTAACATCAGATAAATTTGTATTTTTTATTGATATACATATATTTTGTAAAATAAAATTATAAAATTCTTCACTAATTTGATTTGAATTACCATAATTATTGGTTAATAAATTTGTAGAAATTTTTTCTGATTGTAAATTTAATGAATTATTAATAAAAATATTATTACTAAAAAAAGCATTAGAAGCCATAAAGTTATTATTTAGATATAAATTTCCATCAATAAAACAATCACCATTGATATTACTATTTCCATTAACATTTAAAACATCTTTATTATCATAATCATAATCATTATCATCATAATTATTGTTATTATTATTGTTATTGTTATTGTTATTGTTATTGTTATTAATGATATTTTTACCAATTGATATTTTTTCAAAAAAATTAATTTCACAAGATTGATTAGGTTTTTGTTTTAAAATATTATTATTTAAAATACTTTGTCCAAAATCTGTCATAATTTTAAATATATTTGTTTTTTCCATTTCAGATTTTGATAATGAATTATAACCAGATGTTATTTCTGTTTGTATATTTTTTTTAAAATCTTTTTTTGATTTTTTTTTATGTGATTTTATTATTTTTTCATCTGATACATTTTTTGTTTTTGAATTAAGTAATTTATCATTAAAATCTTTTTTAGAATTTTTTTTTGCTTTTGATTTAGAATGTTTATCTTTATTAGTATTTTGTTTTTTTTCTAAATTTGTTTTAATATTAAGTTCCATACAATGATAAATATAAACTATTCTAAATTATAAATTAAATTTATAATAATTATAATTTAATATATTATAATATTATAATATATTGTTAATGAAAACAAATATAAGTAAAAAAGATTCTAAAAATAAAAAATCATCAAAAACATCATTAAAAAAATCATCTAAAAAAGATATTAAAAAAGCAAGTAAAATAAAATCAGATGATAAAATAAAATGGGTTGAAGAAATGAAAGAACCGCGAAATATTTATGAAAATATCAATTATAAAATAGAACCGATAAAAATCCTTTATAAATATAAAAATATTAACAAAAAGATACAATATCTTACCTATATATTTTTAGGTTCATTAGGTAAAAAATACGAAAAAATTTTAACCAAAATAGAGAATCTTAATTTGTATGATACATTGTTAGAAATAACAAAAGAAGAAGAATATAAATTAATAGAAGGTTTTGGAGAACTGTGGATGGTTAAATTCTTCAATATATATCATATAAGTGGTTTTGTAAATAAATTGGAAGAAAAACCGGAATTAAAAAAAAAATTATTAAAAAAATATGAAGAAGAATGGTTGAATAATTTTATTTCAAAATTTAAAAAAGAAATAGTTTATAAAAAGGTTAATTATTCTTTTGGTGATTTGGTAAAGTTTCAATATAAAGTTAAAATGGGTAAAAAACTGGAAAAAGTTTTAATTGAAAAAGAAGATATAGAAGAATTAGATTTTTCATATGAAACAAAAGATAATAAAAATCTTTTAACAAAATTAGATATTTCCCAATTGGGTGGATTTGATAACAATATAAATAAAGAATATGATATTGATGATGATAATATTTTATCAAGATGGGAAAATATATTAAATGGTGGTGGAGATGATGATGAAATGGATGTTGATGATGAACCAATGGAATATGAACAAGAAGATATGGATGATGTTGATGATGATTTTGACCCATCAAATATATATCCAACAGAACTTGTAAGTGAAAATGATGACGATGAATTAGTTCAAACAGGTCCAACAGAAGAAAAAGTAGAAGAAGAAATAAATTATGATGAAATTGAAAAATTATATCAAACAGATGAAACGGATAAAAATATAAATACAACAAATACAATGATATCAAATGTACTAGATAATTCAAAGCTTGTAGAGAAAAAACAAAATTATATGGTTAAATTTGATGATTATCAAGATGCAGATATAGATAATGAAAATATATCAAATGTTTATATTAAAAAGTTTGTGTACACACATTATATTTTTAAAGATGATTCAATAAAAAATATTAAAAATAAAATATGTGCTGTTATAAAAGGTAATGAAAGAATTAGTTCCAATATGTATTTAATTCCATCAAGATTGTATTTATGGTCTGAATATATATATAATGACAAATTAGAAAAAGTAATGATAGGTCAAAAATGGATGAAAAAGAATGAATTATTAAATTTAGATATAGAACCATTAGATATATCAAATTATGATAATTTAACAGATAAAATAAAAAATTTAAGAGACACAATAAAAAGATATGGCGGAAAAATAAGAAGAGAAGATGAAGAAACAAATTTATTATTAGATTATTCAGATTATATGTTAAATGATACAATTTATATGTGTGATGTATATAATGAATTAGGTCAAGAATATAAATGTAATCAAGAACAATTAAAAAATATAAGCGAAACATTTTTTAAAATCTATTTTCCAAAAATAAAATCCGAAGATATTCAAGACATAATAAATTTTTTAAATAATGAAAATAAAAAAACCGAAGAAATAAAAATGAAAAATACATTTGATACAATTTATAATGATATGTTATTAGAAAAAGAGATAACAGATTTGATAGAATCAATAAAAATGAATAAAAAAAAAGAATATCCAAAAATATTCGAAGATGGTAATTTTATAACGCAATCAGTAATCCATGTCCAACTTGAAATATCAGATCCTCAATTAGAAAAAGAAAATAAAGAAAATATGAGTAAGATAGGAAAAATCGGAAAATCAAATTTTGGTTCAGTTTTATTGCCTAAATTAGATTTATTTAGAATATTTAATGATTTTGAACCTGATTACAGGTATCCTTTTATTCAATATCAAATACCAGATGGACAAATAATTTTCAAATATTTTGATGAGTATATGAGTGAATTTTCTAAATCAAAAGATAATATAGATATGGTTACCAAATGGTTTGAAAATTCTCCTTATGGTATATCATTTAAAATAAGATTAGTATCAGAAAAAGATGGTATTGAGATTGAAAAATTTATGGCAATAAATATAAATGACATCGGTAAAATAGAATATAAAACACAATGGAAAGAAGAAGACAATGCAAATATGAATGATATAATAAATACATATGATTATGTGAAAGAATTAGTAGATAGAATAAATAAAACCTTAGAAAATCATCCAAGAAAAATAACAGTAAGAAAACCAGAAAATTATGAATTTAGATTTGCTTTTATAAATTGCATTCAAAGATTTAAATTACCTAACAATAAAATAATCTCTCATAATGATTTAAGTGATTTTTGTATATATTTTTATCCATATATTTCACTTCAAATAGAACCTAAAAAAAGAATAGGTAAATCAACAACAGAAGAAACAAAATCAAAATATGGTTCGTATTTAAGATATAAGAGAGTAAGTAAATTTGATAATACAGCAAAAATAGAACAAAGAATATTATCATATATGAGAAATTTTGATTTTGAAGATGACATACTAGCAGAAGAAATTTCTAAACAATTTAATATTACAACAGAAAGAGTTAAGGAAGAAATACAAAAAGTCAGAGAAAAATTTCCAAATTTAGGTAAGGTAAAAAAATCTCAATTAAAAAAAACTGTCGGAGTTCCTAAATTTAAACCACCTGGTATTGGAATTGATATTCAAGGAAAAATTCCTGAAAAATATAAAATAAGAATAAGTGGAGCAAGAGAACAAACACAATTAGAAAGAATAATAACATTTATGAATGTGTTAATGTTTTTATATTCAGAAACATATATAAATAAAAACCCAGAATATCAAGAAATTAAAAATAAATTAAAAAAATTAACAAATATTGCTAAAAGAAGAGGCAAAGTAGAAGAAATAGTAAATTATCAAAAAGAAGTTAAAACAATTAAACAAATGGCTCAAATAGACAAAAAGCGTTTAGGTTATACTCCTGAAGAAGGACAAGACCAATATTCAAGATTATGTCAAAATTCCGGAAATGATAAAAAAAGAAGACCCATTCAAACTCTTTTAGGTAATTTACAACAACTGGAAGCAAAAGGTTATTCGTTAAATAAAAAAACCAATGAATATGAAAAAAAAGTTAAAATAAAATCAAAAGGTAAAAAAGATATGGAAATTATTTTAAAAGCAATTAAGATGACAGCACAAGACGAAGCATCAGGTCAATCAAATGACATTTTTTATACTTGTAATCCAGAAGATAATGGACAACATATGTATATTGGATTTTTAACTCGTTCTAATAATCCATTTGGTGAATGTATGCCTTGTTGCTTTAAAAAGAATAAATTAGAAACAAAAAACAATGAACTTTTGACTTTTTATAAACAATGTATGGGTGAAAAAAAATCCGAATCAGATAAAATTTCACAATCCAGTTCTCAAGGTGATATTTTATATATTTTACAAGATACAAATAAAATACAAGAAGGAAGAATAGGAGATTTACCAAAATATCTAGAATTAATAACTAATGTTTATTTTAATAAAGAGAAAGAAATAAAAAATCATTACTTGCAAAAAACTTCTAGCTATTTTTTCAAATATGGTATAAATCAGGATGATTATTCATTTATAAATACTATAGGAACAATTTTAAATAAATCAGTAAATGAAGTAAAAAAGTTAATTGTTGATTTTTTAAAAACAGATACTGATGAAATGTATTATTTTGCTTTAAATGACGGTGATATTCGTGCAGAATACAAAATAAATGATTTTGCTCGTTTCATTCAAGATTCAGAATTCATTGATTATTATTATTTAAAGGATTTATTGAAAGTACCAGGATTATTTACTCGCAATGGTATTTTTCCTGTAGTTTTTAATAAATCTGTAATTGAGATTAAAAAAGGATTAGGTGAAGAAAAAATTAAAGAAGATTTTTATTTAATGATAGATAAATCAATGGTTATTGATTACGATTATTATTTAAACATGTTTGACACAAAAGATTTGTTATTTTTGATGAAGGATGGTAAATATTATTATCCAATTGTAGAAATTTCCAAACCAGATGAAACATCAAAAACTATTGAAATTAAAAAATTATTTTCTTCAAATCATACAAACAATGAAGTTAAATTAAAATCAAATTCGAATACAGATAATGAAATTATTAATATGATAAAGAAATTTTATTCAAGTACAATTAAAGATACAATAACTGAATATCCTAAAACACATTCATCAGCTAGAGAGACATATTCAATTATTAATGATATCATTAAAAAAAATCCTGAATTTGAAATTAAAGCACAAGCTGTAGATTCAAGATTTAAATGTAAATATTTAATAACTAAAGAAAATTACATTATACCTGTAATACCATCAGGTATTGTTGATAAAGTGCCTATTATATGTTTTAATAGTCTTGAATATTCAACAAGACAAGATTGTTTTTCAAAACTTATATTTTCTTCTATAAACAAATCACATGATTACTTGGAAAAACTTTTCAAGTTGAGTAATAAAAAAATAAATGTTAAACCAATTGGTATGTTTTATGATTATATTTCAGATGATAACTTTGTTAATATTATTGGAATTATGACATCAAACAATGATCTAGTCCCAGTTGCTAAACAATTAATACCTGTTAAAGAATTAGATTCCAATAATGTTAATTATCAACATAGACCATTATATCACGAATTAGATACAAAATTAGCTAATTATGACAAAAATTATTTTAATGTTATTGATAAAAGAATTAAAAATGTAAATAGAGTTAAATATTTAGATGAATCATATCAATTATTTAGATTTGAATTATCAAATATATTATCAGAACCAAAATATGATGGTATTAAAAATAAATTAAAAAAATATATTGTGGAAAAAAAAATTAAAGAAATACAACAATTATTATTAGAATTAACTAATGGAAAAGATGGTGTAGAACTTGTTAAAATTATTGATGATTTACCAAATATCGATTATTATAAAATAAATAATCAAAGACTTATATGTGCAAAACAAGATGAAACTAAATGTATTTCAAATCCTCATTGTGTTTATGTTGAAGATACAAAAGTATCTAAAATAAAATCAAAAGGAATATGTACTTTTGCTCTTACTGAAAAATATTTATATGAATTTATTAAAAAGTTATCTATTGAATTATGCGAACAAGAAATAAAAGTTTATGAAATAATGAAAGAAAAAAAATATTTTGTTGATGATATTGTTGATCATAATAATTTTACTGAAAAACCAAATCAGTCAATCATTAAAAGTTCAAATACAAATTTACAAAAAATTCTTACTGATATGTTTGGCAAAGAACATGTTCCTAAAATTGGAAAAAGATTTATGTCTAAAAAAATTTTTAATGACATACAAAATGTGTTAATTGAAAATCCTCTTAAAGATATCAAAGATTCTTATACACAAACAATTGTTCCTCAAAATTATTCAATTATAAGAGCATATGTTAATGGATATTATTGGAATAAACATAAATCATATACTATTGATACCAGAAATTTAGGTTATTATTCAGAAACTCAAAATGAAATTGTTAATTTATTTAGGTCTCAAATTATTGATTGGCTCAACATACCAGATAATATCAAATATTTAACTAATCTTGATGATGAAACCAAAAAATTAATTCCTAATCAAATATCCAATCTTGATTTAGGAACTAAAAAATCTGTTGTCAATCAATTAATTATAAATAAATATATTGTTAGATTGATGGAAAATAATATTGAAGAAAATTTAGGATTTATGGAATTATTAATTTTAAATAATATTCATAATATACCAATTGTTATTTTTATTAATGGAATGCCTAAATATTATATCAAAAATAATATTAGTATTATTAAAAATGATATATCAAACAAATATTATAATGCATCTAATATTAACATTGGATTTGATTATAATATTGATTATAAATATCCAAATTTAATTGAAGCAATATATATTAAGAAATAAAATAATTTAATTAATGCGTTCAAAATTTAATTTATAAATATAATTTAATTAATGTGTAAAAATAAATCCAATAATAATTTGAATTATTCAAATGATAATATAAATTATTCAAATGATGATAACAAAGTTTTTGTTGTTAATAAAAATAAAATTAAAAAAAATGATGATGAAAATGATTTAGAATTATTTGATGATAATTTTGACTCATTATGTGATTCTATTAAATCAACAAAATCTAAATTAATTAAATCAACTAAAACAATTAAATCAAAAAATTCATTTAGTTCAAATTCATCCAGTTCAAATTCATCCAGTTCAACTTCATTAATAAGTTCAAATAACAAAAATTTATATGATAAAATAAAAGACAAAAATGTGTATTTTAATGAAATGTTAAAAAAACAAATTGATGGAATACCATCAGATAAAAAATTAAATTATAATGATATTAGAAGAATTAGTAAATTTATTAAATCATCAATATTTGATAAAAAAAAATGTTCTATATGGGATGGTTATATAACAAATGAAAATAATTCAACTAAAGGAACATATATAAATTTTTATTTTAACAAAAAAAAAATTGCTCTTCACAGATTGTTGTATATAAATTATATAGGTTTGTTATCAGATAATGAGTATTTGAAATTTTCATGTGAAAATAAAGGTAAATGTTGTAATATTCATCATATGAAAAAATACACATATAATAACACTACGAAAAAATCAAATACTGATACAAATAATTTGATGTCAAATGAAAAAATAAATGACAATAAATCAATAAACAATGAAACATCTGATACAGTTCAAATAAATATTGATAAAAATAAATTAATTGTTGAAATTTAATTAGATTAAAATAAATTATATAAATGTATTTTATATTGTAATAAAATATACTTTGATGATTTCACAAAGAAACAATAATTCTCAAACAAATGTAGAAGAACAAGACATTAAATTAGGAGGATTTCCTCCAATTTTATTTATGGGACTTAAAAATAAAAAAATAAAAGAATTTGCTAAATTAAATGATAAAGATGATAATACAAAAAATATAAGCAAATTAAATATATTAGATATTAAAAATATATTAGGAATAAATTAATTTTATTTTTATATATTATATTATTAATGATTAACACCAATAATATAAATGATTTTAATGATGAAAAAAATAATTCAAATCAAGTAATTACAGAAATAAATTATTTTAATCCAATAATTAGAAATTCTTTGGAATATTATGATTTACATCAACCAAAAATTCAATCAATATTAAATAAAATTGAATACATTAAAATAATAGATGGAATTAATGTAAATGATGAATATATTTTTTATGATTCTGATAATAACCCATTTTTTAAATCAAGAATTGAACAATTAGGTATGTTTGTTCCACAAGATAATTCTTGGAAATGGTCTTGGGCTATTCCATTTGCTAAATATCAAAATACATTAATTTCAAGAAAAATATTAGAATATGCTTTTACTTTAAATTCATCAACAGACCTTCATCTTAAATCGACATTAATAAGTTCAAAATTAATAATTTCAAATCAATATCAAATAGATATTTATCTCGCTTTAGCATCAATGTTGAGTAAAAAACCATTTGTTCTAAAATTATATTTATATCCTTCTTGGGATAAAGATGCAACTGAAAAAATAATCCATTACAAAAAAATTTTATCAAAACCAGATAGAAAAAAATTCATTTCATTTTATATGATTATTATTGATTGGAATGATAAAATTTAATTTTATTTGTTTTATTTTGAATACACAACATTAAATCCATCTTTATTAGATGAATTTGAATATAAATTTGTTTTTGATGATTCCATAGAAAAAATTATTATAAATATACCAATAATTATCATTCCAATGCCAATTATAGAATAATTTGGATTATATAATTGAATTGAATTTGGGTTTGAACTTTGATAATATATTTTGATTGTTGGTGCTTTTGGAACATTTTTTTTATCCATACTTATTATTTTTGAATATTGTATAGAATCAACGGTGTATACAATATTAATTTTACATTCTGAACTAGAACTTGTTCCTTCATCACAAGATTTAGTTTTAACAATCGCTTCTGTTTCAACTAAATCATTTTTAAACCATAGGAGAACAAATCCAACAATTATCACTATTATTCCAATTAATAAACTAATACAATTAGACATATCTAAACCAAATCCCCCTCCACTTAAATTATTGTTATTTTTAGTCAAGTCAAATATTTTTTTACTTAAAATATTTGAATTGGAATATGAATTTACGAATACAGGAGTATTTAAAGAATATTCAATAGATAATTCAGACATTAAATTATATATATATATAATTTGAAATTTTTATTATTATATTAAATTAATCTTAACAATTAAATATTATTATTGACATTTTTACACCTAAAAGAGGACATTTAAAATGCCGATTTATTAGTCATATAAACTAGACGGTTAAATGAGTGTAAAAATTTGATTATATCATGTCGTTTAACATGAATGAAGTTTTTTGAAGACATTTAATTGAATTATTATTCATTTATGGATTGCTTGAGACCATTAATAATTCTCATCTTGAGAAAATCATTATAGAATGGAA
>Ga0172367_10004776_pt1 | contig 16688 bp, 13 predicted proteins | sample Lak10m_FD_114542 | JGI IMG/M metagenome (GOLD analysis project Ga0172367, IMG submission 114542) | Freshwater microbial communities from Kabuno Bay, South-Kivu, Congo - kab_022012_10m | ecosystem: Environmental > Aquatic > Freshwater > Lake | place: Democratic Republic of the Congo: South-Kivu...
CCGGCTTTGAAAGGCACGGTTTTTTCGCTTTTGTCGTAAACGGCCACCAACCGGTCGCCCATTACTTCTTTTAGAGCTTTGGCTATCACCTCACGAATCAGGAACATTCCGGCTGAATGAGCCTGCATCACTGCAGTTCCATTGTAAAAATCAACAATCAGGCCGGGCAAACCGTCACCTTCTCCATGTACCAATCTGTAAACATTGGTCAGATCATTATCAACCAAACCCAGCTTTTTGCGAACATCCAGCGCACGTTCCAATTTACCTTTCCAGAAATTAAAGTTAGGATCTACTTTTTCGAACGAAAAGATGCGAACTGCGATGGAACCAATCTGAACGTGTCCCATGGCCAGAAACTCACCTTTATTGGAGACCACTTCTACCACATCGCCTTCCTCAACACGACCGATAATCTCTTTGATAGCCCCTGAAAATACCCAGGGATGAAAACGTTCAAGTGATTGTTCTTTTCCTGATTTGAGAACAACCCTGCTAAAAGTAGTGGTCATTATAATATTACTGATTGAGTGATTGATAAATCTGATGAGAAATCCAGGCATCGGTAGCTGCGTAAATCTGCTGTGCTTCGGTCAAATCGGGAGCCTCCCAGTTGGTGACCCGCTGCGATTTTGAGATGCGGTAACCCAAAACAATAGCCGACAGTTTTTTCAGACTAAAATCCTGAATACCATAACTCTTAACCATTTCCTGCAATTCGATAAAACCGCCGGGCTTGAAGTTATTCAGTTTTTGAAGCCCTTTGATGTCGTCGCGAATAGCCACGCCAATTTTCTGGATTTCAGGATTTTCAAGAATACCTTTTAATCCGTTAGGCAAACCAATTTTATTGAGACGGAATAAAAACGCGCGCTCCTGTGTAGCCAGTTGCAGCAGTGCGACTTCGTAAACTACACCTTTTTTGAATGCCGGTTTGGTTTCAGTATCAAATCCAAGAATGGTTTGCTTAGATAAATATTCGATCGAAGCCAGATAATCTTCCTTTGATTCAACCAACTTTATTTCACCCTCAAACTGAATCAATGGCATTTCGGCAAGTTCTTCCTTATCAATACTTTCCCTGTACATGTGGTTTATTCTTCATTATCTCCAAAAAACCGGTTAATTAACCAATCGGGTTTTGGGGGTGTCTGTTTTGACTGTTTGTTTTGTAAATTTTTAGGAGTAGAATCGCTGTCGCTAAAATTCTCGCTGTACACCAGATTATGAACTGCCCGGAGGCAATTCACCAGTTTCTGCCCCCAAATCTGTGTGAAATTTGTGCGGCACTCCCAAAGAGCCTGTTCCATCACATCTTCATTCAGTGTACGAAACGACATTATTGTATCCTTCACATCTTGGTAAATATCAGACACATTTTCAGCAATACTCACTGTCAAAGCCGATTCGCTGAACTGCATTCCTGAAACAAAAACCTCCTGATAATCGTCGCCAGCCCCGGTATGCGAAAGGATTTTTTGCTGGATCAGATTGTACTCCACTTCCGTTACGTACTTTTCCAGATCATCTTCCGGCTCTAGTTCAAAATCGGGCAACAAGCTGGCTTTCAAATACAGAAGTGGAAGAAGTTTTTGTAAACTGCTCAAAAAATCAGTTGAATCTATTTCATCTGCCCGTTCCAAAAAACTGCAAAATTCGTTGGCTACAGTAATAAATTCAATCACATTTTTTGAATAGGCCCAACTTGAAAATCCTTCTTCGCTCATGAAAAGTGTTCTAAAAATCTGCCACAAAAGTATAAAGAATTTTTGTTCAGACGGTTTACTCTAAATTTTAATGACTCTCAAAGAGATAAATCGGCTCATTGAAAATATCTGAACACAACATGACTTTGACATTTTTTGATCATTCCTGATTATTAAGTCTTTCGGTAGCCAACCCACTAAAAATATCTTCTGAAAATAAAACAGCAACGATATCTCATTTGCAATTCTATTTTTTCTTAGTATTTTTCTCACTGAAAGTGACTATTCTTCGTCTTAAAATTATTTTATAACTCATTGAATATAAGAAAACAAGCCACTTCCATAACGTTTCATTTTCCAGATGATAAAGCAATAAAGGATGAATAAAAAGATTTTCTTGTACTTCGTGTTTTTGTTAACAGCATCAATCACTTTCCCTGCTTTTTCTGAGGCGAAATTTAGTAATGTACAGATTGATAGCCTCCGCGAACAATTAAAGAAGAACAAAGGGGCAGAAAGAATCGCCGTTCAACTGGAACTTGCAATGCAAATCATGGAAAATGAAAAGCATGAAGCACAATTATTGGCTGACTCAGCGCTAAAAGCTTCGTTGGCACTGAAAAACAAGAATCTGGAAATGCGCTCTTACCTTGCTCTCGGACGAATAAATGAAGTACTGAATAAAAAAGATCTGTCGGTAAATTATTATGATTCGGCTTCAATAATTGCCAACGTATTGAACGACAATTGGTACAAAGGCGAAGTTTTATTTCGAAAAGGCGTAATAAAAAATAGCAGAGGCGAAGAAATAAACGCACTCGAATATTTTAACGGATCTATTCAGGCCTGCCGTCTGTCGGGCAACTTTAAGACGATGGGATCTTCCTATTCCGCCATGGCAACTATTTTTCGGGTCAACGGGCTTTACGACAGAGCTATAGAATACACCATAAACTCAAAGCTAAATTACGAAAAAGCAGGTTTCTCCGAAGGCAATGCCTGGGCTTCGTATATTTTGGGGCGCATTTATTTCGACCTGAAACTTACGCAAAAAGCGATGGACTATTTTCAGGATGCGCTTAAATTATATTTGAAACAAGCATCGGAGGACGGAAACAATAATGGTGTTGCATTTTGCTATGAACAGATTGGATTACTCAACTTAGAATCGGGCAATTTTGAAGAAGCGCATCAATATATTGAAAAAACATTGGAGATATATTCCAAAAACAAATCGGTTTATGGCATATCAAACTCCCATAAAAACCTGGGATTGATTGAATATTCTATGGGAAATTACAACGTGGCAGAAAAATATTTAAATGAGTCGCTGAAAATAAAAAATGAGATTGGCGATATATTGAGTTTGCCAACCATTTATCAATACTTGGGTTTATGCCTCGTTGGAAAAGGGCATACGGCGGAAGGATTAAAAAATCTGAACCATAGTTTAAAACTTGCCCAATCAAACAACCAAAAAAAGATCCAGCTAAATATTTATTCAAAATTGACTGAAGTTTACCTGAAAATCAATGATCTGAAGAATGCCATCGACTGTCAGAAAAAACAAATTGAAATTCAGGATTTAATCCTCTCGGGTGCCGCCAATATAAAAATTGAGCAATTACAGGCTATTTATGAGATTGACAAAAAGAACGGGCAAATTCTTGAACTCGAAAAGCAAAACGAAATCAATTCACTATTGATCAAACAGCACAGAACTTCACAATTTCTGATGATTGCCGGAATCGTAATTGCACTTTTAATTTCCCTGGCCATCTATTGGTTTTACACTAAGATCCGCCATAAAAACAGTCAGCTGAAAGAAACCAATGCCGCCAAAGACAAACTTTTTGCCATTGTGGCGCACGATTTACGTGGACCAACCGGAAACCTCACCGCATTTTTGGAGCATCTGAATGATACATTTGACGATTACAGTCCTGCTGAATTAAAGAAACTACTCATAACCTTGTCAAAATCGGCAGGAGACGTAAACGCGCTGCTCGAAAATTTACTCAAATGGGCACAATCGCAGCTAAACAAAATTGAATACCGCCCCACTGAGTTAAATCTGACAAGCATTATTCAAAATTCGGTTAAAGGATTACTTCAATCTACAGAGAACAAGCAGATTGAAATCAAATTTGAATTAAACGACCAAATATCTGTTTTTGGTGATTCCAATATGATTCAAACTATCGTGCGGAATCTTGTAGGCAATGCCATTAAATTCACGCAACGAGGTGGTTCAGTAGTGATTCAAACGGCGCTGAAAGACGAGAAAAATGCCAGTATCAGTATTATTGACAATGGCATTGGAATTGAAAAATCTTCTGTTCCAGAGATATTTGACATCAACAATACTCATCGCAGACCTGGAACAGAAAATGAAGCGAGTACCGGTCTGGGATTAATTCTTGTCAAGGATTTTATAGTAAAGAATAAAGGAACGATTACCATCGAAAGTGAAATCGGGAAAGGCACTACTGTTACATTTACACTACCAACAAATCAGGATTTATAGCTGAAATTGGCTAAACACCGTCAGTTTATCCTTTCCTCCATTCCATCCGGTTATCGACCCGGTAAACGATTTTTTCATTTTCGAGCAGAAACCGGACAATTTTCACAACTGTATCGGGTTTGCCTTCTATCTGATTTAAAAGTTCTTCGTAGAAACACGGCTCAAGCAGTACTTTTCTAACCTGTTCGCTAATCATGTCGAACTCATACTTGCTCACGTTCAGTTCGTTTCGCTCCATACACACATCGCATTTTCCGCAGCGCACCGATTCGGTTTCGCCAAAATACTGAAGCAACAACTGGCTGCGGCATTTGTGGCCCGACGATGCATAATGAATCATGGCATCAACCCGCTCCATATAATCGCGCTTGCGGTCGGTATAATTCTCTTTGGTAATTTTCAGCCGATCAACATCAATCCGTTCTTTGGTGAAAATAATATAAGGCGCCTTTTTCTGCGGAATGTAGTCGATTATTTTCTGAACTCTCAGTTTAGTCAGAAATTCGTAAACGAGTTCAGGAGTAATATTTGCCCGTTGTGCAAGTAATTGTTCGTCGATGGCCACATAATTGGTAAACAGCCCGGTGTAAGAACGCAGCAACAATTTTATAAAACCATCAAACCCGGCGTTGGCCACCTGAAATTTGTACAAGTCTTCCCGGTCAATCTGAAAATAGACTTTCGAAGGATTGTCCAATTCTTCGGTCAGTTCAAGGTATCCTTCCCTTTGCAGAATTTTCAGGCTGTTGTAAACGGTGGTTATCTGCAATCCGAAGTTCGAAGCAAAAGTGGCCATGCTAAACTCAAACGACTGATCTTTTCCAAAGCCCACTGCCAATTGGAAAAAGTTACATAACGCCTCATAAATCCGCTTGATCACATCCGGCTCGGGGAACGACTTATCGACATTCTTTTGCAGCCTGATTTTATCCGAATTGTTGTACAGCAATACCGACCATGCCGTTTTCCCATCGCGTCCGCCACGTCCTGCCTCCTGAAAATAGGCTTCCACTGAATCAGGCGCGTCCAAATGAATAACGAAGCGTACATCCGATTTGTCGATCCCCATTCCAAACGCATTGGTCGATACAATAACCCTGCATTTTCCCGACTTCCAGGCTTCTTGCTTGGCCGACCTGATTTTGGAGTTCAATCCGGCGTGGTAATAGTCAGCCGAAACCTTATTTTTACTGAGCAAATCGCTGATTTCGCGGGTTTGCTTTCGGCTTTTCACATACACAATTCCGGTACCCTTTGCCTTTTGCACGGCACGAACCAGATAATTCACCTTGTCCTCTTCGTTCCTGACCAGATAAACCAAATTGCTTCGGTAAAAACTGGTATGCAGCACATTCTTTTTTCTGAATTTCAGTTGTTCCTGAATGTCGTCCACAACACGCGGGGTGGCTGTTGCGGTAACTGCCAAAACCGGAACGTTGGGCAATAAATCGCGCAATTCTGCAATCCGCAGGTACGAAGGCCTGAAATCGTATCCCCATTGCGAGATGCAATGTGCCTCGTCCACCGCAATTAAATTTACATCGAGCTGGTTAATCCGCTCACAGAATCGTTCAGTAGCAATCCGCTCGGGCGACAGGTATAAAAATTTATAATCACCCCAGGCAGCGTGATCCATGGCAATTTTTATTTCCTGACCGCTCATGCCCGAATAAATAGCCAAAGCCTTTATCCCGCGCTGGTTCAGGTTCTCCACCTGATCTTTCATCAGTGCGATCAACGGAGTAATCACCAGACAAATGCCAGGTTTCGAGAGCGAATAAACCTGATAAATCACCGACTTACCGCCACCGGTTGGCATCAACCCAAGCGTATCTTTCCCCTTTGCAATGGATTGGATGATTTCCTCCTGCATGGGCCGGAAAGAAGCATATCCCCAGTATTTGGTTAATATTTGCCTGAATTCGCTCAATCTTCTCTGTGCTTGTTTATTTATCAAATTTAACAGCTTTTTGCTTACAAAGTGGGTGGCGCGATTTCCAATCGCGTATTTTATTAACCGGCGATTGAGTGGTACTAATTGTATCCGCGCTTTATTTTGGCGATTACAAATCGCCGCACACGATTAACTCCTATTTCTGCTTAACAAATTTTAAGATACATTAAAGTTTATAGGCTTGACAGCCGCGAAATTATCGGGACATTTGTACCTGATTTTTTTGTAGTTTTGTTTTTTAACCTGAATCTAAAAATACACATACATGTCGTTTTTTGCCGATAAAGTTGTGTCTGAAGGTTTAACTTTTGACGATGTATTGCTAATACCTTCTTATTCAGAAGTTTTACCACGTGAGGTCGATCTCAGTTCATGGTTTACGCGAAACATCAGGCTGAATACGCCCATTGTTACCGCCGCTATGGATACGGTGACCGACTCGCGCATGGCTATTGCCATTGCCCGCGAAGGCGGAATCGGTGTGATTCACAAGAACATGAGTATTGCCGAGCAGGCCAGGCAGGTTACAATTGTAAAACGCGCCGAGAACGGCATGATTTACGATCCGGTAACCATTTCGAAAGAAAAAACTGTGCGTGATGCCATTGGGTTAATGCGAAACTATAAAATCGGGGGAATCCCGGTCATCGACGAACAGGGTTGCCTGGTGGGTATTGTTACCAACCGCGACCTTCGTTTCGAAAACGATATGAATAAACTGGTTTCGGAGGTGATGACCAAAGACAACCTGATTACTACCACTGTTTCCACTTCGCTCGAAATGGCGTCGGCCATCCTTCAGAAATATAAAATCGAAAAGCTACCAGTAGTCGATAAAAACAATAAGCTGATCGCACTGGTCACTTACAAGGACATTACCAAAGCCAAAGATAAACCGCTGGCATCGAAAGATGAGAAAGGCCGTTTGCGTGTGGCTGCTGCCGTGGGAATTGCCCGCGACACCATCGACCGGGTGGACGAGTTGGTCCGCGCACAAGTGGATGCCATTGTGATCGACACTGCCCACGGCCACTCTAAATATGTGCTGGACATGCTCCGGAAGGCAAAAAATAAATATCCTGAAATTGATTTTGTGGCCGGAAACATAGCCACTCCCGAAGCCGCATCTGATTTGGTGCTGGCCGGAGCCGATGCTGTAAAAGTTGGAATTGGTCCCGGGTCGATTTGCACCACACGAATTATTGCAGGCGTTGGAATTCCGCAACTTTCGGCTATTTACAATGTCAGCAAAACCATCAAAAAGTCGGGAGTTCCGGTTATTGCCGATGGTGGCATCCGCTATTCGGGCGATATTGTGAAAGCTATTGCAGCCGGCGCACATTCCATCATGGCTGGTTCACTGTTTGCCGGGGTTGACGAATCGCCGGGCGACACCATTCTGTTTCAGGGCCGGAAATTCAAAACCTATCGGGGAATGGGATCTGTTGAAGCGATGCAGTCGGGATCGAAAGACCGCTATTTTCAGGATGTGGAAGACGATATTAAGAAGTTGGTCCCTGAAGGAATTGTAGCACGTGTTCCGTACAAAGGTTCACTCTATGAAGTTCTGCATCAGCTGACAGGTGGCATAAGAGCCGGAATGGGCTATTGTGGAGCCAAAGACATCGAGACACTGCAACATGCCAAATTTACGCGAATTACCAACTCCGGAATACAGGAAAGTCACCCGCATGATGTTAGCATCACCAGTGAATCGCCCAATTACAGTTCACGTTAAATTATTCATTAATCCGTTGTACCTCATCTTCTCCATGAAATATAAAAGTTTCTGCTTTCTTCAACGTGCAAAGCAAACCATTCGGAAATCAGGATTTCTTTTGTTCGTTTTAATTGTTGTTGCTGCCAATGCGCAAAAAAAAGATGAAATTATAGTCAAAATAGGCGATTCAAAAGTAAGTACTGAAGAATTTCTGTTCAACTACCGAAAAAACAACACCAATATTCTGGACGAAAAAGACCGGAAAACTCCCGAAGAATATCTCGACCTGTACATTAATTTCAGGCTAAAAGTTTTGGAAGCCCAAAAGCTGGGTTACGATACGGTAAAATTGTTTACCGACGAGCTGAAAGGTTACCGTCAGGAATTGGCAAAACCCTATATGACTGACGTTTCGTACAACGAAGATATGATCAAAACCGCTTATCATCGCACCAAATACGAACGCAAAGCCAGCCATCTCCTACTACTCATTAATCCGGATGCTTTGCCTGAGGACACATTGAAGGCATGGAATAAAATTAAAGATATTCGCAAACAAATTATCGAAGGAGCCGACTTCAACGAAATGGCTTTCAACTATTCCGAAGACCCATCGGCAAAGCAAAACAAGGGACTGCTGGGCTATTTCAGCGCCTTCCAGATGGTTTACCCGTTTGAAAACATGACCTATCGAACCCCTGTTGGACAAGTATCGGAAATCGTTCGCACCCGATTTGGCTATCACCTCATTAAAGTGCACGATGAGCGCGAAACACTAGGCGAAATGAAGGTAGCGCATATCATGAAAATGTTTCCGCAACAGGCCAGCGAGGAAACTATTGCGAACCTGAAACTGGCGGCTGACAGTTTATGGAAAAGAGCTACCGGTGGAGAAGATTTTGCTGAACTTGCCCGGAAATATTCCGACGATAAGCAATCGGCCCCCGAAGGCGGATTATTAAACTGGTTCACATCAACCAATATGATTCCTTCGTTTGCCGAAGCAGCTTTTGCTTTGAAAAACGATGGCGACATTTCGCCGGTAATCCGCACCCCCTATGGCTGGCACATCATAAAACGACTGGAACTGCGCACAACTCTGCCGTTTGAAAAAATCCGTGCCGATCTTGAAATGAAAATCAAACAAAATCCAGCCATCAGTAAATACAGCGATGAAGCTTTCGACCGGAAACTGAGGGCAGAATATCAACTTAAAATTGACGACACAAATTTCAGGAAACTGGGCGATTCGTTAGCCGATACGCTGAAACGTAAAGAACTCGCCGGTAATTTGCTGGTCAGTTTTGGTACCCAAAAGATCACGACCGGACAATTTACAGAGTTCCTGAAAAAACAAAATTTTGCGCCTCAAACCGACAAACCGGAGTCGGAATTAGCGGCTCTTCTCAACAAACTGATCAATCAGAAACTGCTGGAATACGAAAACACACAACTGGAGAAAAAACATCCTGACTTTGCCCGGATTTATAAAGAATATCACGATGGCATTTTACTTTTCAATATTTCGAAAGACAAAATCTGGGATGTGGCCTCTAATGATTCTGCCAGACTTCAGAAATATTTTGACCAAACAGACAAAAAATATTACTGGGGCGAACGTTTTAAAGGTTGGGTAATTGAAACTGCCTCGTCTGAAATACGCACCAAAGTAGAGACTCTGCTCGATCAGCGCCCGGCCGAAAAGCAGGAATTGCAGGATCTTTTTAATACGAAAACAGAAAATAATATTCAGTTCAGAGACGTTGCTGTGGAGAAAGGAACCGACCCAATTGTGGATTATTATATTTGGAACGGACCAAAACCTTCAGGTTTTAATGAAACTACTACCTTTGTGCACGGAAAAATTTCGCAAAACGAACTGAAAGGGCTGAAAGAAGCCTGGGGCCTCTACTCTTCCGACTTTCAGGAAGTGATTGAAAAAGACTGGATCGATTCGTTAAAAAAGAAATATCCGATAGTTATCAACCGAAAAGCGCTAAAGAAAATTCCGACAATTGAATGATTAAATCCGGGTTCCATATCATTTTGCTGCTATTTCTGTTTGCCTCGTGCAACCTGCTCTTCGAAAACGGCGAGCCGATTGTGAAAGTTGGACAAAAGACTCTGACTGTGGAAGAACTGGCCCAAAATGTGCCGGATTACCTGGATGCCACCGACAGCGCTTTGTGGGCCGACGACTACATCAAAAAATGGATTCAGCGCGAATTACTTTTACTGAAGGCTGAAGAGCATTTACAAGGTGTTGAAAAAGACATTAAAAAAGAACTCGACGAATACCGGAATTCGCTGATCGTTTTCAGGTATAAAAATGAACTGATCAAGCAAAAGATGGATACGGTATTGGACGACAAGGATATAGAGAAATATTTTAGTGAACACCGCGAAAGTTTTATCCTGAACCGGAACATCGTGAAAGCGATCTACATCAAAATTCCGGTGCAGCTTTCAAGCCCCGAAAATCTGAAGGAACTTTGCATGTCGAATGATCCGGAGAAACAAGCGAAACTGAACGAATTTTGTTTGAGTTATGCCAAAGCTTTCGACCGTTTTAACGATCAATGGGTTGCTGCCGACATGGTTTTAAAATATATTCCTGAAAACATTACCGATCAGGATAAGTTTCTGGAAAAAAACCGCTTCTTTGAAAGCAACGACAAGGAGTTTTATTACATCGTATGCATTCGCGATTACCGTTTGGCGGGACAAGTTTCGCCTGTGGAATACGTAAAAGGCGATATTCAGAACCTGATTTTGAGCAAGCAGAAACTCGATTTTCTGAAACAAATTGAGAAAGACATTTACGAAGAAGGAATTGATAATAACAAGGTTAAAATATTTAAAACAAAAAAATAATCGTTTATGATTAAAAAATTGATTGGTTCAATGATCCTGATGGGATGTGTTGTTTTTGGCGGCACAATCCAGGCTCAAGATAAAACTGTTGACCAGATTGTGGCTGTAGTCGGGAAAAATATCATCCTGAAATCGGACATTGAAGAAATGTTTAAACAGCAACAGGCTCAGGGGATTACCACCGAAGGCGACATGAAATGTGAAATTCTTGAAAATTTACTGGTGGAAAAATTGTTGCTGGCCGAAGCAGAACAAGATACAACCATTACAGTGAGCGATAGCCAACTTAACCAAAATCTGGAACAACGCATTCAGTACTTTATATCGCATTTGGGGTCAGAAAAAGAGGTGGAAGCCTACTTCAAAAAATCCATCATGGAGCTGAAAGCGGATATGGAAGAAGTGATCAAGAATCAGCAAATGACCCAGCAGATGCAGGGAAAAATCATCGATAAAGTGACCATCACCCCTGCTGAAGTGAGATACCATTTCAGGAATCTGCCCGAGGCTGAAATTCCGCAAATTGACGCCCAGGTTGAGTATGCCCAGATTACAGTGCAACCAATTATTACTATCGAAGAAGAAGACCGTGTAAAAGCGGCATTGCGCGAACTGAAGCGAAAAATTGAAAGTGGTGAAAGTGGTTTTGCTCCAATGGCTGTTATTTATTCCGAAGATCCGGGATCGGCCCGAAACGGTGGTGAGTTGGAATACATGGGACGCGGAAATCTTGACCCTGCCTATGCCGCAGCGGCTTTTAACCTGAAAGGCGACAAAATTTCGAATGTGGTGAAAAGCGATTTTGGTTATCACATTATTCAGGCCATGGACCGCAAAGGAGAACAACTCAAAACCCGCCACATCCTGATGAAACCCAAGGTATCGCCCGAATCGATGAAAAAAGCCTTTGGCCAAATCGACAGTATTGCCGATTTTATCCGGAAAGGAACATTCAAATTCGAGGAAGCTGCCGCACGCTGGTCGTACGATAAAAATTCGCGCAACAATGGCGGTGTAGCCATTAATCCTGAAACTGGCGAATCGAAATGGAAAATGAGCGAGCTTGATCCTGATGTGAGTAAGGTGATTGCCAAAATGAACATCAACGAAATTTCAAAACCATTCCAAACGTTGGACGACAAACAGAAGCCGGTTTATAAAATCGTCAAACTGATTAACCGTTCAAATGCCCACAAGGCTAATCTGCGCGACGACTATGTGGAATTGAGTAACATTTACCTTAACTCGAAAAAAGAGAAAACACTCGACAGCTGGATTCGCGAAAAACAGTTGGGTACATACGTTCGCATTGATCCTACATACATAAATTGTAATTTTAAGTACAAAGGCTGGATCAAATAAGTTCAAGGTTTCAAGTTCAAAAGTTAGATAAACTCTTTTTAAGAGCAAATTGACAAACACAAAAATGGCATTTAAAAACGAAGTTGAAGCGGTAAATGCACTGAGCAACAAATTTGATCAGTTGCGTTCTGAAATAAAAAAACGGATTTACGGGCAGGACGAAATTATCGACCAGGTGCTGGTTTCGATGTTTAGTCGGGGTCACTGTTTGCTGATTGGCGTTCCGGGGTTGGCCAAAACACTTTTGGTCAATACGATTGCTGAAGTTTTAGGATTGCAGTACAAGCGAATCCAGTTTACTCCAGATTTGATGCCCTCCGACATCATTGGAACCGAAATTCTGGATAAAGACCGCGAATTCAAATTTATTAAAGGACCAATTTTTGCCAACATTATTTTGGCCGACGAGATTAACCGCACGCCACCCAAAACACAGGCAGCTTTGCTCGAAGCCATGCAGGAGCGCTCGGTCACTGCGGCAGGCGAAAAACATATTTTGGATAAACCTTTCTTTGTGCTGGCCACTCAAAACCCGATTGAACAGGAAGGAACTTATCCGCTTCCGGAGGCACAGCTCGACCGGTTTATGTTTTCCATTTGGCTCGATTATCCCAAATTTCAGGACGAATTGACCATTGTGCAAAACACAACGTCTATTTTCTCGGCTCACCTGAACGAAATTATTTCGAAAGAAGAAATCTGCTATTTTCAGGATTTGGTGCTAAAAGTACCTGTGAACGACAGCGTATTGAAATATGCGGTTGGTTTATCGGCCAAAACACGCCCCAACACCGAATTGGCTGCGCCAATTACCAATAAATACCTGAAATGGGGCGCCGGTCCCCGTGCATCGCAATACCTTGTTTTGGGAGCCAAAACCCTGGCGGCTCTGCAGGGAAAATATTCGCCCGACATTGATGATATAAAGAAAGTAGCCGTCAGCATCCTTCGCCATCGAATCATTAAAAACTATAAAGCTGAAGCCGAAAATGTTTCAGTCGAAGACATCATTTCAGAATTGATGAAGTAAAATGGCAAAATCCGTTTCGATTATACCGGTGGGTTACCGCTTTTTTGTTTTAGCGCTCGTTGTATTTCTGATGGGATCAGCCCTCCAGGCTCAAAACCGAAAAAAGGTGGAGATACTGCATTGCGATTTATTTGACGTTAATCAACGCACAGTTGCCAATGCCCAGCGACTTTTAGGAAATATAAACATTCGGGTTGACGGGGCGCTGATGTGGTGTGATAGTCTCTACAACTACACAAACAACAACACTATCGACGCATTTGGCAACGTACACATCGTACGTGGCGATACCCTCGATATGTACGCCGATTTTATCAATTACAACGGTACCACCAAACTTGCGAAGGCTCGCCGCAATGTAAAACTTATCGACAAGCAGGTGACGCTTAACACCGATTCACTGGACTACTCGATGACCAACGATTTGGCATCGTACAATTATTCAGGAACGATAAAAGACTCAACGAACGTGCTGACTTCAACAGTGGGGCAATACTACGTCAACGAAAAGAAAGCTTATTTCAAAACTAAGGTTGATGTAGTCACCAAAGATTACAGAATCAAGTCAGATACGCTCATTTACTTCACCAATACTAAAAAAGTTTTTCTGGAAGGCCCCACCCATATTTTCAACGAAACAGACACTCTTTACGCCGAATATGGCTGGTACGACAGTATGAAAGGCATTTCGAAACTGACTAAAAAACCGCGGCTCTGGAATGCCAAACAAAACGTGAAAGCCGATTCTATTTTTTACGACAAGGAAAAAGGGGAAGGATTGGCGTTGGGTCGTGCCCGAATTCAGGATATCGAAAATGCCATTATCGTAACCGGAAACCGGGTTCAATATAACGACATCACCAAAATGGCCTATGCCACCGATTCGGCCGTACTCATTCAGTATTCTGAAAAAGACTCGCTGTACCTTCATGCCGATCGGCTGAGGACATTTCCGGATACAACGACAGTCAAAAGGGATGATTCGACCAAAAAAGATAAAAAAACAGCAGTAGCCAAACCATTGACCAAAAAGGAAATAGCAGAGAAGTTAACTGTTGATTCGTTGAAAATTACGGCGGCCAAAATCGATTCACTGGCAGTAAAACCTATCAAAACTGATACACTGATTACTGCTCAGACAAAGGCTGATTCTTTGGCGGTTCAATCGCCCAATGATACCACCGGAATAAAACCGCCCAAAGATCCTCGCGTTGTGCTGGCTTATCACAAAGTCAGGTTTTTCAGAAGCGACCTTCAGGGAAAATGCGATTCGCTGATATACTGGTCGAAAGACTCCACCATTCAGCTGTTTACGGAACCTGTTATTTGGTCGAACCGTAACCAGATGACCGCCAATTATATAGAAATGATCAACCGGACCAAAGATCCTGATGAAGTGCTAATGAAAGAAGATGCCTTCATTATTTCGATGGAAGACGACAGCCTGCGATTTAACCAGATTAAGGGAAAGAACATGCAGGGATACATCCGCAAAAATCAGTTATACAAAATTGATGTCAACGGCAACGGACAATCAAACTATTATGCCAAAAATCAGGATGGTGTAATTGGCCTGAACAAAGCCGAAAGCAGCAATATTATCATTTACATGAACAGCGGCAAAGTGAAGAAAATTGCTTTTATAAAATCGCCAGATGGAGAATTAAAACCGCTGGATGATATTGAAGAGGGCGATAAATTGTTGCCAGGATTTAAATGGCTCGACGAACTTCGTCCTAAAACCAAAGAAGAAATTTTTCTCGATCCGGTGCCAGAAAAACCAGCTGTTCCAGCTCAACCCAAAGTTCCCGCCCAGTCATCCGAAAAATAATTTTCAGGATTTTTTATCCCAATATTTGTGGCAATTCTGAATTTGTCTATATTTGTTCGTAATTATACGAACAATGGACAAAAAAGAAATTATCAGCGAAAAACAGGAAAGAGCTGCGCGATATGCAAAAGCAATGGGGCACCCTATCCGACTGTATGTGCTCGAATTGTTGTCGAAACAATCGTGTTGCTACAGCGGCGATTTGTCAGAAGACCTGCCTATCGTGAAATCAACCTTGTCGCAGCACCTCAAAGAACTGAAAGATGCGGGGCTTATTCAGGGTGAAATTGAAGCCCCACGCATCAAATATTGTATCAATAAGGAAAACTGGAACGAAGCAAAACTACTTTTCGGTGAACTTTTTGGCAGTTAAAAAATTTTGCCTGAAATGTTCGCCATTTCACGAACTACGAACAAACAAAAAAACAGATATTATGGAAATAAAAGTATTAGGAACCGGCTGTGCGAAATGCAAAACCCTTGAAAAACTCACCCGCGATGCTGTTACAGAAACGGGAATTACAGCTGAAATCGAAAAAGTGGAAGACATTTATAAGATCATGTCATTCGGGGTAATGCAAACCCCGGCGCTGGTAATTGACAAAAAAGTTGTGCTGAGCGGACGAATTCCTTCGATGAACGAATTAAAAGAATTAATAACCAAGAACCAATAAATCAAATAGTATGAAAACAATCAGATTGATAATGGCCTTTGTCTTGTTTTGCCCATTGTTATCCTTGTCTCAAACAAAAGGGGAGGCTAAAACAGCCAGTTCAAATCAAGTGGAAGCGTATTATTTTCACAATACCTCGCGCTGTGTAACTTGCAAAACTGTTGAAGCTGAAGCAAAAGCCAACCTGCAAAGCCTTTACGGAAGTCAGGTTACATTTAAAGCATTGAACCTTGAAGATGAATCGACCCAACCCATTGCAAATAAACTGAATGTTTCAGGACAAACCCTTTTGCTGGTTAAGGGCGACAAAAAAATCAACATTACCAACGAAGGTTTCCTTTATGCCCGCACCAACCCAAAGAAATTCAAAGCCATCATCAAAGAAAAAGTTGACGGACTTTTAGATTTATAACCCATGGATTTTCTTACCGGTCTTCTCGAAAATAGTACAATACCCTGGCTTACGGCACTGCTGTTGGGTTTTATGACTGCCATCAGTCCGTGCCCACTGGCCACCAACATCACTGCTGTTGGTTTTATCAGCAAGGACATTGAAAGTCGCAACCGGGTTTTTATCAACGGACTGCTTTACACTTTAGGTCGGGCCATCACTTACACCGCCATTCCGCTAATTATCTATCTGGGTGCCGATCAGTTTCAATTTTCAGGGGTTTTGCAACAGTACGGCGAAAAATTTCTCGGGCCCTTGCTCATCCTGATTGGACTATTGATGCTCGACCTGATCAAAATTAATATTCCTGGACTAAACCGGCTCAACGCCAAAATGCAGCAAAAAACCAAATGGGGCTACTTTGATGCCCTTTTGCTGGGGATGTTGTTTGCGCTAGCCTTTTGTCCGTATAGCGGGGTTTTATTCTTCGGCATGTTGGTTCCTATAACAATTTCGAGCGCCTCGGGACTATATTTACCCATCGTATTTGCAATTGCGACAGGCATTCCGGTTATTCTGTTTGCCTGGGTTTTGGCTTTTGCAGTTTCCAGCATTGGCA
>Ga0172367_10004778_pt1 | contig 16683 bp, 13 predicted proteins | sample Lak10m_FD_114542 | JGI IMG/M metagenome (GOLD analysis project Ga0172367, IMG submission 114542) | Freshwater microbial communities from Kabuno Bay, South-Kivu, Congo - kab_022012_10m | ecosystem: Environmental > Aquatic > Freshwater > Lake | place: Democratic Republic of the Congo: South-Kivu...
CACGATTTCCTTGTGGTATTTTTTGTTGCCCCGCTCGGCGTGGAGTGTCAGTATATCACCGTTTAAGTCCAGCTTGATGTCTTCATCCCCCACGCCTGGCATTTCCGCCAGTACCAGGATGTGATCCACTTCCTCGAAAATATCGACCAGCGGCTCGGAAATTTCCTGTACCGTCGTTTCGCCGGTTTCCTCGTCGCGGCGTATATTGCCGAACGGTTCAATGCGGGGTTCGTTATCTCCACCGAGGCCCATCTTGACGGAAAACCCATAAACGGCCTTGGCGTCCTTACCTGATCCGGTATTGATATCGAAAGTCCCGCTCCGTTTGAGCTCTTCGCCCTTCTCAGCCAGCGCACCCAGTTTCTCCACCAAATCGCCCAGTCCCCGGAGAATACCTTCGACATTGCCCGTTGCGTTGCCTTTTCTAGTGTTGGTCATGATGGTGTTTCCTCAGTTAGTTGCATTTTCTTGAGTTTGGTATAGAGGGTCTTGTAATCGATTTTCAGGCGCCTGGCGACCTCGGCCTTATTGTTGCCGGATTTCAGCAAGGCCTCCTTGATGATGATGCGCTCAAGCTGCTCGATGTTGGTCTGGGTGATGCTTTTGAGCGACTCACCTTCGAGGCATAGGCTCGGTAACAACTCCCTAACGAGGCGATTGCCGGCGGGAAGGCAGTCACTGCACACAGGTAAAGGGGGTTTGGACGCCGCCCGCAGAGGCAGGTTGAGATCGTCAGCGGTGATACTCCCCATGGCGATGAGCGTGGCGCGCCGCACGACGGCGCGTAACTCCCGCACATTACCCGGCCAGTGATAACTCAGCATCAATTTACGAGCAGCGGGGGAGAACTCGAAAACTGGCTTAATCAGTTCCTTGCAGGTTTCGGCAATGAACCGCTCAGCCAGGCTCATGATGTCGTCCGGACGTTCCCGCAAGGGCGGGATACGTATGACATACTCATTCAACCGGTAATAGAGATCCTCTCGGAACTGGCCGCTAACCACGGCGTCCATGAGATTGACGTGGCTGGCGGCAAGCACCCGGACATCCACCGGAATCGGTTTGGTGCCGCCGATTCTAAAAATAACCCGCTCCTGTAAGGCACGGAGTAATTTCGACTGAGCGGACAGCGACATATTGGCAATTTCGTCCAGAAACAGGGTGCCGCCACTGGCGGCTTCCAACTTGCCTATCTGGTGGCTATTCGCCCCTGTGTAAGACCCTTTTTCGTGGCCGAACAATTCATTTTCGATCAGGGTGTCAGGAATGGCCCCGCAATCAATAGGCACGAACGCTTTTTCCGCGCGCGGGCTGGCGGCATGAATGCTTTTGGCTACCAATTCTTTTCCGGTACCCGTTTCCCCGTTAATGATCACCGAAAAATTGGTGTGAGCCACCCGACCAAGGTCGATGCTCAGACAACGAATCGTGTGACTTTCGCCCATCAAGCGCGCAATGTGTTGATTGGAGTGGATTTTGCTCTTATCGCTCTGTCGGCCATTGCCACCCAGCCGTGTTTTCATGGCCAGGTTAACCAGTTCCAGCACTCGGGTGTTCTCGAATGGCTTGGGGATATAGTCCCAGGCGCCCGCTTTGATAGCCATTACCGCACTCGACACACCCGTGTTGCCGGTCACCATCAAGACGGGCAAGTGCGGATAGAGGGAACGCGCATGGGCCAGCACCAGCATGCCGTTGGGTTCCGGGATAACGGTATCGAGCAACAGCACATCCGGCTCCCGTTCCGCTAGCAGATGCATTGCGGATTTTCCGTCCTGGCCTTGCCGGGTCTCGTAACCCGCCCGTTCAAGGAGGTAGGTCAGCAACTCGCAGATGTCCCTATCATCATCAATGATGAGAACGTAGCCTACGGGGCCTTCTAATTCCATTGTGGTGCCCTATCATTACAAATAAACATCATCCAGGCCATGATGGTGCCGGGATGGACCGAACGGCTAGTTGGGTGGTGCTGGCTTGAAAGAGGTATTTCAACGCCCGTTCGGCACAGTCGCTACCACCCTCATAAGCCCACATAGTCGAATCCTACCTCATCGAAATCCGAATTCTGCGCCAGCAAGGCCAGATCAAAGCTTCGATTTCTGCCGTGTTTAGGCAATCCGTACTTAAACCGTGCGCTGCGCACGTGGATTCTACTCCCCTCTAATCCCCTCTAAAAGTTGGGATACGAAAAAATATTTTCAGGCCGTGATTCTCATGGCTGGTTCAACACAATGACAAGGATCAGCAAGAGTCGATCACGGCAGCCCTGGGCGAAGGCCCACACTTCAGTCGGATGTTACGCACGGCGGAAACGAAGACGGTCCCTGTCTTTCAAGCATAACGGGCTCACTGATAACGCTGCCATAACGCTGGCAATTTGTGCACTAATGTTGGTTTTTTGCACCTTCATGATGCCTGGGAGTGACAAGAAGATGCTCTTGAATTCCAGCATGTGTACGAACTATGCGGGGTTACCGAAATGGGCCTTTATTCTCGCCACAACGGGAAGGATCTCTAAGGGTTATGTATGTCTTTGATTGCTAAGCGGGTATCGGCGCTTTCGCAGCGTTGTCGGGAGGTCTCTGATCGCTATTTGGCATAACATTTGCAATAGATGCATTGCAGGATGCGCAATTGATACAGGAATGTGGTTGGACAATTGATGTCCTACATTTAAAACCAACCATTAATTTGCGAGGTATGCATCATGGTTTCCCCTGAAGAACTGACTATTGATACGTTGGAAGAGCACAAAGAGGTGTGGTTGCGTGCTTGGTGCGCGGCGGTGTCATCCAACCTGATCCGGGATTCCGATTTGGCGGCAGGCTGGGCTGATGCTTGTCTGGAGTCTTTTGAAAAGCGGTTTATCGCTTGAAGGATACCTTGTGGCCTGGGGCCTCGATCCATGTGATGTGTCAGGATGCAAGACCCTGTCCAGCTCATGGGAATTGGCGTGATGACCATGCACGCTTTTGTCACTGGTAACCTTGGTACAGGTATCTTTGCAATTCTCATTACGGCTGATTGGGTCGCCATTTTTTCGCGAAACCTGGGTGAGCTTCTTCCGATATCAGGAGGCACTAATGGCGACAACCTTTTACCGGGCTCACCTATATCGCGCCCTGGTAGCCGCGGGATAGTCTGGGGTTCGCTCGTTTTGGGATAAGACGAGCGGACCCTACACGAGACCGCTTCATGAAATTTCTAGCGCCACATGAATTCATGTGGCGGCTCACTAGCAATGCTCATGGGGCTGGATCTTTGGCACATGCCCGTCTTTCTGCCAAGGAACGAATCCCATTGAACCAGCCTTGTAAACGATCAAGTGACCTTTAGGGCTGGCACCCACGATTGGTCACCAATGTCGCATGAAACGCCTGAGGACCTTCCTCCCGACATGGCCCCCTCAGGTTAAGGCAGCCTATGCGTCAACCCAGACTTTGGGGCTCCATTGGACCCTCAAGAGTCATTTCAGCAGTCTCCTGGCGAGCGACACGACTATCCAGTCCCAAAGGTAGGAGCATTTCACCGATGATTTGGGCGTAATGTGTTCCCGTGCCATTGCGAACATCTGGTGCCCCCGCTCCCTTCGACTCCGCTCAGTGAGCGGGATTGCCGATGGGAACCCACCGGACAATTTGGCGGCCACAAATGGGGGCCGTCATTTCCGGCCGAGCGCAATAACCGGGCGCATACCGGCTTCAGGCATCCAGTTGCCCTGCCCCGCCGCGCCGGTAGCGCTGGTAAATTTGCTCATTACGCCGCCACTGAGACCGGCCGTAGCCATAGCCCACGAAAATCCAGGTGGCCAGGGCTATTCCCATGCGCATGAGCCAGTTTCCCTCAATACTGAACGGGGCGCCGTAATGGGCATACTGGAACACGCCCAGCGAGAAGCAGAACATGAAACCGCCCCATCGCAGCACGCCATGGCTCCAGATGAAACGGCGCATGCCCCCGGCCCGCTCTCGCTCCCAGGCGATGAGCCAGTCCGGATTGATGTCATCCGCGGGCTTACTCATGAGTGTGCGGGCAGTCCTTGCCGAGTTCGAAGGTCCTGGAATGACAGAGCACCCGGCAAGGCCATGGTTCCCGACACGTTGGACACCATCAGCTTGCCCACGTCCGCGTTTACAGCGAGTTGCGCCAGGTTTGCTCGTCCTTGTCGAACAGACGGTTCGCTTCCGGCAGGCCCCAGGAACCGGCTGGATAGGTGTGGATGAATTCGCGTTGCGAGACCCAATGCTTCAGGATGGGATCCACTACGCGCCAGGCCCACTCGACTTCGTCGAAACGGATGAACAGCGTGCGATCCCCCTCCATGATGTCCAACAGCAAGGTTTCGTAGGCATCCAGGTTTTTTTCCCGGCCATGCCGGTAGGAGGCATTCAACTGCACGGTATGGGTCTGCATGCCCAGGCCAGGCTGCTTGGAGTGAATTTCCATGTGCATGCTTTCCGAGGGCTGCAAGGACAGCAGTATCCAGTTGGGTTCCAGGAACTCCAGCGGCGTCTCACGGAAGAGCTGTTGCGGCGGATGTCTGAAGCGGATGGCGATCATCGATTGTGACTCGGCCAGGCGCTTGCCCGTGCGCAGATAAAACGGGACGCCACGCCAGCGCCAGTTATCGACGTAAAACTTGGCGGCGACATAGGTTTCGGTGATGGAATTCTTCTCGACCCCGTCCTCCTGCTGATAACCCCGCACTTTTTCGCCATCGATGGTACCGGCGCCATACTGGGCGCGGAAGGCGTGCGAATGCAGGGCCTGCTTGGCGATGGGCCGGATGGAGCGCAGCACCTTGACCTTTTCGTCGCGCAGGGCGTCGGCTTCCAGCGCGGGCGGGGGCTCCATCGCCACCAGGGTCAGGAGTTGCAGCAGATGATTCTGCAGCATGTCACGCAGGGCGCCGGACTTTTCGTAGTAATCGGCCCGGGTGGAAATACCCACTTTCTCCGCCACGGTAATTTGTACATGGTCGATGAAATTGCGGTTCCAGAGGGGCTCGACCAGCACATTGGCGAAACGGAAGACCAGCAGATTCTGCACCGTCTCCTTGCCCAGATAGTGATCGATGCGGTAGACCTGCTCCTCGTCGAAATGCTCGTGCAGCACGCGGTTGAGCAGGCGGGCGCTCTCGATATCCTCGCCAAACGGCTTTTCGACCACGATGCGGTGCCGCCCGCGCGGCTTGTTCAGACCCGCCTCGTCGAGCCGGCTGATGACCGTGCCGAAATCCGATGGCTTGATGGAAAGGTAGAACACGGTATTGGCGCAAACGTCATGCCCGCAGGTGCGCTCGGCCAGCTTTTTGTAGAACTCGGGATCATGCAGCTCGCCCGACAGATAGCTGAATCGCTTGGCGAAACGCTCATAGGCCTTGGTGTTGAAGTGCTCGCCGACGTTCTCCCGAATCGACTCCAGCAGATTGTTCTGCCACTCCTCGTCGGACCAGGGACGTCGTCCCAGGGCCACAATGGTCATTTCCGGGGGCAAGTGCCCGGAGACATCCAGGTGGTACAAAGCCGGCATGAGCTTGACCTTGGCCAGGTTGCCCGTTGCGCCGAAGATCACGAAATGGCAGGGATCAATGGGATGCGCTTGGTTGAAGGACATGATGGCGATTCCTGAAGTGAGGATAAATGGCCCGGAGCATCAATCACCGGGGTGTCAACAAAGTATCGAAGTCCCTTTGCAGAGTCATGAAAAGCGGTAGCCCGCACGCTAAGCCCTGATTATAGGCCAGACCGTCAAGGCGCCCGTCCTGTCAGCCATGCGTAATGATTCGTTCACCGACCGTAGGCTAGGCGCCAAAGACCGCCCGAATCTGAGCCTGCGTTTCCAGCGCGGCGGCGCGCGGATCGACCGTGTCGCGGATGGGGCGGCCGACGACGATGTAGTCGGCGCCGTTGCGGAAGGCCTGCTCCACGGTCACCACACGCTTCTGATCGTCACTGGGCCGGTTCTCGGCGGGGCGGATGCCGGGTGAGACCACCAGCAGCCGGTCATCGACCTCACGGCGCAGGGCGGGGATTTCCAGGCCGGATGAAATGACGCCATCACAGCCCAAAGCCAGCGCACGGCGGGCGCGAGACAGGACGAGCTGCCCCACGTCGCAGTCGAAGCCGAGGTCCTTCATGTCACCCTGATCCAGACTCGTCAGGACGGTCACGGCCAGCACCTTGAGGTTGCCCTTGGCACGAGCCGCCGCCGCCATGATGGCGTCGTTGCCATGCACGGTGCAGAAATCGACGCCGTGCTGACTCAGCACGCGCACGGCGCGCGCCACGGTTTCCGGCACATCGAAGAATTTCAGGTCGGCGAACACGTGCTTGTGTTGAACATTGAGCCAATGAATCAGCTCGTAATAATTGCCGGACATGAACAGCTCCAGCCCCACCTTGTAGAAGCTGACGGAGTCACCGAGGGTCAGAACCAATTCTTTGGCCTGATCGATGGTGGGTACATCCAGCGCCATGATGAGTCGTTCCTGGCAGGGTATGGGTTTGTTCGAGAGCAAATCGGTCATGGGACAATCCTGGTATGAGCGAAAGTGGGAGTCCGGGTTTACGGCAAAGGGCTATAGAATAGGCCGATTACCAGCGGGAAGGGTGACATGATTCAAGTGTTGTCGCAGATGGGGCTCTTGATCCTGTGCGGGGCATGCTGGCGCATTATACGGCCCGGCGGACTGGATGCCGGCGTGACGCGCCATGTGCTGGCCACGCTGGTCTTCAATTGGCTGCTGCCGGCGCTGGTGCTGACCGTACTCTGGGAAGCGCGCCTCGGCCTGGATTCGTTCCGGATGGCTTTCTTCGGCGTGGCGATCGTGCTGTTCGGTGCGCTTCTGGGCGAGGTCATGGGCCGCCTGGGCCGGGTGGCGGCGCCCCGGCGCGGGGCGGCCGTGCTGGGCATCGCCTTCGGCAACATCACGTATATCGGCCTGCCCCTGTTGGAGCATCTCTATGGTCCCTGGGCGCGCACCATCGTCGTCCATGTCGATGTCTTTGCCGGCTTGCCGCTGGCGCTGACCTTTGGCCTCTGGATCGCCCGCCGCCACGGCACACCGCCCGCGGGTGAAGGCCCGCTGTGGCGCCCCCTGCTCGTCAATCCGCCGCTCTGGGCCGGCCTTGTCGGACTGACGCTGAACCTGTCGGGTCTCCCGCAACCGGCCGTGGTCGAACACTTTCTCGAACCGTTGGCGGATGGCGTGGCCCCTCTCATGCTGTTCTGTCTGGGCTTGAGCCTGGAATGGCGGGCCTGGCGCTGGTCCAACCTGCCGCTAGGGTTCGCGGTAAGCGTGGGCAAACTACTCATCGGACCGCTCTTCGGCGTCTGGCTGGGCATGTGGCTGGGTTTCCGCGGCAACACCCTGACCGCGCTGGTACTGGAAGCCGCCATGCCCTGCATGCTGTTCGGCGTGGTCTACTGCGACCGCTACCGGCTGGACAGCGCCTTCTATTCACTCGCCGTCCTGCTGTCCACTGTCTGCGCCACGCTGACCCTGCCGCTCTGGGAACATTGGGTCCCCAAACTGAGCGCCCTGTTGTGAGCGAAAAGCGGTGAACGCCGGGCTGAACAGTGACGTCATACGCGAGGTCCGTACCGAACTCACGCCCCCGGACCGCCGTCAGTCCGTCCATGATCCAGCCATTCTCATTTTGTCATGGCATGTGCCGTTGTAGGCCGGAATAAGCCCACCCGAGCGCAGCGATGGGCGGGCGTTTCCGGCGGAATCGGGCGGTGGCGCCGGAAACACCCCTTCTCGCTGGAGCTCGAAGGGGTTTATTCCGGCCTACACCAGGGCGCATTACCACACCAGAACCCAGGAAAGGCAAGGCTTTCATGACTGCCCATCATCGGGCCCTGGCAGGGCCTTCAAGCCCTGCGCAACACCTTCGTTTACCCACCCCCAAGGCTCAACCATGACCCGCAGCACCCATCCCAGCGCCGAAATCTTCTCCCAGGGCGACGAAGTCGTCACCGGAGAAATCGCCGACACCAACGCCGCCTGGCTGGCCAGCGAACTCACACAACTGGGTTTCGAGGTCAGCCGACATACCACGGTAGGCGACCACCTGGAATCGCTGGTCGGGTTGCTGCGCGAAATCGCCAAGCGCGCCGATCTCTGCCTCTGCACTGGCGGGCTGGGCCCAACCTGCGATGACCTGACCGCCGAAGCCGTCAGCCGCGCCTTCGACCGTCCGCTGGAACTGGATGCCGAAGCCCTGACCCAGGTCGAAGCCTGGTTCAGCCGCACGGGCCGGACCATGCCCGCTGTCAACCGCAAGCAGGCCCTGCTGCCCCGAGGCGCGATCCGGCTCGATAATCACTGGGGCACCGCGCCCGGCTTCGCGGTCAACGCCGGGCAATGCCGCTTTTACTTCATGCCCGGCGTACCGCGCGAAATGATGCCGATGTACCGAGGGTCCATCCAGCCCAGCCTGCCCGCGCTATTCGAGCTGGACCCGCGCCACCGGGTGGTGCTGCGCACTATCGGCCTGGGCGAATCCACCCTGCAGGAGCTATTGAATGCGGTTGAACTTCCGCCCGAGATGCAACTGGGCTTCCGCACCGGCGGCGCCGAAAATCAGGTCAAACTCACCTTTCCGGCCAACGTTGACCGCGCACGGATGGAGGCCACCATCACCCGCGTGGCGGAAGCCATTGGCGAAGCCGTCTATGCCGTGGTTCGCCACGGCGAGGGTCCCGCCACCCTCGTCGAAGCCGTGGGCGCGCTGCTCCCGAAGGGCGGAAGCCTCAGCTTGCTGGAATCGGTCAGCGGCGGCTTGCTGGCCTCCCGCTGCGGCGGCGAGGACTGGCTGGCATCGGCGCGCATCGAGGCGCCTGGCGAGCCGTTGCTGGATCGATACAATGCCCGCTCAGCCGCCAGCCCGGCGGAACGCGCCGCCCGGCTGGCTGAAACCCTCTGGAATGGAAGCCTTGCGTCTAACACACCGGTCGGCGCTGCAACACGCTACGCGCTGGCGCAGTGGACGGACAACTCGCCGTCACAACTCCGGGACGCCAGCCAGCGCGGCGAATTGTTCATCGCCATCGCCGGACCCCAAGGAACCCGGGTAGAACAACGCCTGCTATCCGGCGCCTGGGCGCGCAAACGGGACGCCGCGGCCGTCTTCAGCCTGGATGCTCTGCGGCGCTATCTCGTCGCCGGGATGACAAGCGACTGGCATGAATGACGGCGCTGTTATCCCGCGGCGCGTCGCGCTGGCCACGCCGTCCCGGTGTGCGCGAACCCGGTTCGGGGCGCGCTCAAACCCGCCCGGCGGCGGCCTCACAAAGCCGGTTCCAGGGGCTTGGCGCGGAAGATCACCCGCCAATCGGTCAACTCCTGGCCCATGACGGCGATGGCCTGATCGGCCAGCGCTTCGAGCCTGGCCACGGACAGAGGGGAGCTGTCCGCCGGCTGCTCCCGCAAGGACCGGACCATGGCCTCCAGCCGGGCCGCCATCGCTTCGGAGCGGTCGGCGATGCGCTGATATTCGCCATGACTGAACAAGCCGTGGGCGGTCGCGCCGAAAGCCGGCAAGACGGCGGCGGCGATCACGGTCAGGTCACCCAGCCCGGAAACATGCCCCCAATGCAACCATTCGGCCACATGCAGGCCAATATGCGCCAGGCAGGCCAGGATGATCCCCACCATCAGAAAGCGATCCAAACCATGCAAGGTCCTGGCGATATTGCGATTCCGCCGGGCGTTGTTCTCATGGTAACGCGCCTGATCGCCCAGCAAGACGGCCAGATATTCCGTGTAACCTTGGCGGTAAGCCTCGTTGAACCCTTCCGCCGGCGCGGCGGGCAATCCCTCCACCCGGTTCACGGCCCGCGCCAGCCAGCGTACCCAACCATGGGATCGATCGATGTCCGCCTCATAGTCGGGCAGGTCCAGCGTGATGACGCCGCCGATGGGCAGCAGGATGATCCGGTGCCGGAGCAGTTCCGCCAGCAGCCGGAAATCCAGCCAGCGCGCCTGGAATTGCCGAGCATGGCAGCGGCGCCACAAGCCCAGAATCCACCCGATCGTCAGGAGTTCGCCCACGGCGAGCCAGGGCAACTGCAGCGCGACGGTAGCCCCCACAATCGCCCCGAACACCTGGAACGGCCCGCTGAGCAGCGCCAGCAAAACCGCGAGGGACGCCAGGGAAAACATCAAGGTGTAGGTGCCGCGATACTCGTCGGCGTAGCACGAGGCGAGCTTGTCGGCCCAGAGGAAATGATCCCGCGGTCCGTCCCGGAGTTCGGCGGCCAGCGGCTGGCGCGGCAGTTGCGCCGCCGCCCGCTCGACGGTAGCCCACTGGGCGAGGGCGCCGGCCTGATAACGGTCACGCCAGCCCTGCAATTGCCGCTTCCCAAACCAGGCGAAAAACAGCCGATAGCCCAGGGCCACCCCGCTCAAGCGGGGTTCCGGGTGGCCGAAGTAGGCCAGCCGGAGGCTGTCGCCATCGGTTACCGCCGGGTGTCCGTGAGCCGGATGCTCCGCGCCTGGCGAACGTGGCAAGGCGCGCGGCGCGGGGGGCGGCAAGATCCGCCGCAGCCGTGATTCCAGGTCACGGTCGGCGAGCGGCGCCCAGGCGTTGCCGGTCAGTTCGGGATCGCGGAAATTCACGGCGTGGGGCGCGTGGGCGTGAATCCAGACAGTCGGTATCCCGTGCCGGCCGGCCCGCGCCACGACGCCGGGCGTACCCACGGAGGTCTCATCCACCACGCCGTCCCACACCACCAGCAGGAGATCCGAATGGGCCAGAGTGAATCGCCCCACCCGCGAATAGGCAAGATTCATGGCGCCTTGGGTATCCCGACTACCATCCAGTTCGAGCACGCGGGCGGCTTGGCCCAGCAGGTTCGCGAATTCGTCCCGCGAGGCCGGGAAATCCTGGGCGTAGGCGTCCCGTGGAAACGGCAGCGGGCATTGCAATTGGTAGCCCAGCCGCAGGGCGCTCGCGGCGGCGATACGGTCGGCGCCTTCCGCCAGGGCCGACAGCAGCCGCAGTTCCGGGGCTTGGTCGAAATCATGGCTGGCGGCGGTTTCCGGCAGTGCCTTGACACGCTCGAAGGCCTGCGCGATGCGCTCGAGGGCTTCGGTCACCTTGGCCGTCAGCGGGGCCAGGTCGGCCGGCAGGCGATTGAGCCGATGGCCGGTGACGCCCACGTTCAGGGCCAGGCGGGGCTTGGGGGGATGCGGTGAGAACGCAGCTGGTTGTTGGGAGGACATGGGTGCTTCCGGTGGTTGGATGGGGAAAAGGCCCGTGGCGTTGCTAACGATCGTTCATCCTGTAAACGGCCGTTGAGCGATTCGACATCCCGTTGGCCCTGCGCGATATAAACCCCGCGCGCGGGACTTATATCGCTCGGCACGAACGACTGTTCGACGTTCCAACGGCCGTTTTTGGTTCATCCGCCGCGCCGGGTGCGCCACAGCTCGGTTTCCCGGCCCAGCACGTCCTCGCAACGGACGATCCAGTCGGCGAACCCCGCGCTATCGTTCGCCGCATCGCGACGATCATCGGCTTCCTGCAACAGGGGAACCAGGTTTTCCGCTGTCTGCGCGTAGGCCGCGGCGGTTTCCCGGTAGCGCCGATGGCCGGTCCAGGCCAGGACCGACGCGGCCAGGGTCAGCAGCAACCACATGAGCGAATTCCATTTCTCGAACGCCGCGTAATGGACCGCGAAGGCCAGCGCGGCGGCCAGCGCCAGGATTTCGGTGGCGGTCTGGATGATGGCGAACCGTTCCGCGCCCCTGGCATTGCGCGCCGCCTTGCCTTGCAGCCAGCGGAATTGGTCGCCCAGACGGTGCGCGCGATACGCCGCCAGGCGAACACCCGGCGGCGAGCCGCGCAGGGCGAGCATGGCCGGCGCAACCTCCGGCGCCTCGGGCAGCCGCTCGGCGCCGGGCGGAGCCAGCACCGTCCAGTGCTGGCGGATCGGCTCCAGGGCCGCGAGGAATTGCCGCCGCGCCCGGTCCGCGTCCGGTTCCGGCAAGCCCTCCGGCGACAGCCCCATCATGTAATACCAGGCCAGCCGCTTGGTTTGCTCGGCCAGAGCGCGCGCCTTGACCCAGGGCTGGTCCGGCTGGCGCAGCCGCAGGTGCAGCCGGGTGGCGAGCCCCAGGGCCACGAACGCCACCAGTCCCACGCGCAAGACGTTCATCCAGTCCAGGTCCGGCGGTTCGCGCAAGGCGAAGTCAAGCCACTGGGCCAGTTCGTCGTGCAGCGAGATCAGCAGTTGCGTCAGGGAGGCGCCGATCAGGCAGAGTATGTGGTTCCGCACGGAGCGGAGAGAGCGCCGCTGGGCCTCCATGGCGAACCGGTCCGTCAGTTGGAACAACCGCGGCAGATCGGCATCCGTGATCCGGGATGGGGCGGGTTCAGGGTTCGTGGGTTCGGCGCGGGCTTGCTCGGCGGCCATGGTGGCTCCTCTTGTTGCGGGGGGTCATTCGTCGCACCCGTGGCGTGACGCGGGCGTGAGCATAGGCGAGACCCGCCAAGCCATGGACCCCGCCCCCATGGGTCATCGACGAGCGACGAGGATATCTCAAGTCCGCGTAGCCCGCATAGGTTGTGCCGAGCCCGCGAGGCGCGGCGATCGCGAGCGATGCCTGTCCTCGGCGCGGTCGCAGGGCGCTTCACTGCGTTTAGCACCTCCTATAACTCCGACCTGGCCAGCAGTTCCGCTTCCAGCGGTTTTTCCCTGGAGTGCCGGCTGACGCCGAGGATGCTGAATCCCAGCACCTGGCCTTGTTCGTCCACCCGTTCCATGACGGCGTCGTGATCGGTTTCGCGCATGAAGCCTGGTGCTTCGGAAAAACGCACTTCCAGGAAATCGGCTTCGGGGTCGAACCAGACTTTTACTTTTTGGGCCATAGCAGTTCTCCGGCTTTCGGTTTATCGGTGAGGTAGGCCGTCACAACGAATGCGTCGGCTTCCAGGTTCTTGACAACGACGCAGAGCCATTTTGCGCCCACGGAGGTTTGTTCGTGAAATCCATAAAACAAGCTCACGCTTGCGTCGGAGCGGGATTGCCGGACCTGATCCGGCCCATTCAGGGCGTTTTCGATGGCGGACTCGAAGCCATGCATTTCCGGGTGTTGCAGGATATGGCCGAGCCGTTCATCGGTCAGCCGGACGGTGTTTCCAAAGCAGTCGTTCAGTGTTCTCATGGCTTGCCGCGCTTGCCGCCGGGGGTTTCGAGTTCGGCGATTTGCTGCTTCACGTTCACCAACGCCCGCCGCCATTGGGCCTGATCCGGGGCCTTGGCGACCAGGGGTTCGAGCAGGGCGAGGGCGGCGCGGAACTCCGCCAGGGCTTCGGTGGGCTTTTGCATCTGCCGCAAAAGCCGGCCGAGCTTGCCGTGGCTGAAGGCCAGATCGCTTTGCCAGCCAGCGTTGGCGGGGTCTTGCGCCGCCAACTTCTCGCGGATCGTCAGGCTGGCCCGGTAGCTCGCCAGCGCCCCGGCCAGGTCGCCTTGGGCGCTCAGCACGTCGCCGATCTTGTCATGGCTGACCGCCAGGTCGCGCTGCCAGCCGGCGTGGGCCGGGTCTTGCGCCGCCAGCTTCTCGGCGATGGCGAGGCCGGCCCGGTAGCTCGCCAGCGCCCCGGCCAAGTCGCCCTGATCGCTCAGCACGTCGCCGATCTTGTTGTGGCTGACCGACAGGTCGCGCTGCCAGCCGGCGTTGGCCGGGTCTTGCGCCGCCAGCTTTTCGGCGGTGGCGAGGCCGGCCCGGTAGCTCGCCAGCGCCCCGGCCCCTTCGCCCTGAGCGCGCAGCACGTCGCCGATCTTGTTGTGGCTGACCGACAGGTCGCGCTGCCAGCCGGCGTTGGCCGGGTCCTGCGCCGCCAGCTTTTCGGCGATGGCGAGGCCGGCCCGGTAGCTCGCCAGCGCCCCGGCCCCGTCGCCCTGATCGCGCAGCACGTTGCCGATCTTGGTGTGGCTCACCGACAGGTCGCGCTGCCAGCCGGCGTTGGCCGGGTCTTGCGCCGCCAGCTTCTCGGCGATGGCGAGGCCGGATCGGTAGCTCGCCAGCGCCCCGGCCCCGTCGCCCTGAGCGCTCTGCACGTCGCCGATTCGCTCGTGGCTGACCGAGAAATGCCGCTGCCAATCCAGGTGGTCCGGTTCGTCCGCCGCCCCCCGCGCGAACCGCTCCCCGGCGCGCCGGTACAGCGCCAGGGCCGCGCCCAGCGCGCCGTAGGCCGCGTCCATGTCCCCCAGCAGATAGCCCAGCCAGCCGCGCCGGATTTGGTCATCCGATCCGTCCGCCCCGCCGTCCGCCGCCGCCAGGGCGCGGGCATGGGTGGCGAGGGCGGCCAGCGGGCGCCAGTCGCCGGTTCGTTCGCCGCCTTGCGCCACCCGGAAAAGCTCCGCCAGCGCCGTCCGCCCCAGCGCGGCGCGGCGGGCGTCGTCCGGCTCGGCGTAGCGCAGGGTGCGCGCCACCAGGGCGTGGACGTGCAGCCCGGCGCGGGGGCATTCGCCCAGGGAATGGCGTTCCACCTCCTTCGCGCCCCGGTCCACCCGGGCGCGGGCGGCCTCGGGCTCGGCGCCGTCGGCGGCGGCCAGGCAGTCCCGCAGGAACGGCCGGGGCAGAACCGCGTCGGCCAGTTCCGCCGCCAGCCGCAGCAGGTCGCGGCCGTCCTCGCCCAGCAGCCGGATGCTGTGCAGCAGGGTGGCGGCGATGCTCTTGGCGTGGCCGGTGGGCAGTTCGTCGGCCAGGTCCTCGGCGGCTTGCAGGGCGTCGGCGCCGGGCCGGGCCAGCCGGCGGCGGAAGGCGGCGTAGGGCGCGGCCGCGTAGCCGGCTTCCGCCTCCACCCCGGCGCTCGCCACCCACAGCGCCAGGGCGTGGCGGCCCAGGTCGTCCGCCAGCCGGGCGGCTTCGATTTCCTCGGCGGCGTCGGCCGGCGCCACCGCCCGGCACAGCAGCCGCAAGGCCGACGCCGGGTCCAGGGGCGGCAGCGGCACCGGCACGGCCTCGCTGTCGTAGCGCCGCAGCCGGGTGGTGAACAGGGTCTTGCCCCATTGCCCGGCGGTCGAGGGCGCCAGCCATTGCCCGAAATCCGCCGGGGCCAGGCCGTCGGGCAGGTCGTCGACGATCCACAGGAACGGCCGGCGGCGGGCTTCCAGCGCGTCGCCCAGCCGGGCCAGCAGCACCGTCGCCGGGTCGGTGTCGGCCACGGTGGCCCCGTGCTGGCGCAGCAGGGCCAAGAGTTGCAGGCGCAGCACCGGGTTTTCCGCCAATCCTTGCGCGTCGGCGGCGGGCGTGGCCTCGGTGGCGCTCAGCCAGTAGACCCCGCCGGCGAAGGCCGGCCCGAAGCGGAAGGCGTATTCCTGGGCCAGCAGCGATTTGCCCTGCCCGCCGATGCCGGACACCACCGCCGCCCGGCCGTGGCGCTGGCTGATGATGGCGGTTTCGGCGCCGTGCAAGCCGTCGTGCAGGTCCCAGAGTTCCCGGTCGCGGCCCTCGAAGCGGTGGGTGGGCTCGCGGTTGGCGCCCGAGGCCTCGCGCCAGCGCGGCGGCGCGAAGCCCTCCGCCCCGCCCAGTTCGCCCAGCCGGCCGTTCAGCGCCGCGCAATGGGCGCCGATGCGTGCCGCCAGGGCGGCGAAATCGCCGCCGCCGGGCAAGTCCGGGGCCAGGGCGAATTGCAGGTTGCGGAGATGGGCCGGGTAGATGTGCCCGACGCCGGCGTGGGCGTTGACCAGCAGGATGCGCTTGCGGGTCGCCGAGGGTTCCTGCTGCTGGGCGATGAAGACGGTGGCCAGTTCCTTCTGGCAGGGCCGGGAGCGCAGGTAGTCCTCCGAGCACCAGACCAACAGCGCCTTGGCGTCCGCCAGCCTGGCGAGGATGTCGGCGGTGACGTCGGCCCAGTCGCCGATGTCGCGGGTGTCGAGGAAGTAGCGGACGCCGGCGGCGTCCAGGGCTTGCGCCAGTCGCTGGACGGGTTCGGCGCAACGGCGGCGGTAGCTGATGAAGACGTCGAGGGGTTCGGACATGGGCGCGGGCCTCGCGGGGGGTGAAGTCCGAAGGATTGTAACGGAAGGGGAGCGGGGGTGGCGCGGCGTGAGCCGGGGATACCGGCGGCCCCCGCGAGGCCGGGAACGTGGGCGGGCTCTCGTTGTCGGCGTGGGCATAACCGATGAACACCGCCCATGGGTGAACGCCGCACAGCCGCTCATGCTTCGACGTCGCTCAGCACGAATGCTACGACGTGGCTCGGCACGAATGCTTCGACGTCGCTCGGCATGAATGCTTCGACGTCGCTCGGCACGAATGCTTCGACGTCGCTCGGCACGAATGCTTCAACGGTGCTCGGCATGAATGCTTCGACGTCGCTCGGCACGAATGCTTCGACGTCGCTCGGCACGAATGCTTCGACGTCGCTCGGCACGAATGCTTCGACGTCGCTCGGCACGAATACTTCGACGTGGCTCGGCACGAATGCTTCAACGCTGCTCGGCACGCGCGGCTGTTCGGCGTTCCAACGGCCGTTTTCAGGTTTAGGGCAGGGGGTTGCTTCCGGGACCCCGCGCAGTATTCCGAAACGGACAACGCGCGACAAGACAAGGGCTGCGCCGGCCCAGCGCGCCCAGGGGGCTCCGCCCCCTGGACCCCCGCAAAGGGTAAAAGCACAAAGGGCAAAGGGTTATTTCAGGTCCTGGGCGAGACGAAAACCCAGG
>Ga0172367_10004780_pt1 | contig 16678 bp, 11 predicted proteins | sample Lak10m_FD_114542 | JGI IMG/M metagenome (GOLD analysis project Ga0172367, IMG submission 114542) | Freshwater microbial communities from Kabuno Bay, South-Kivu, Congo - kab_022012_10m | ecosystem: Environmental > Aquatic > Freshwater > Lake | place: Democratic Republic of the Congo: South-Kivu...
CCAACTATATCATCCATTACAACTAAAATAACACGGATTTCATGAATTGGTATTTTGCCATGCTTGATTTGTAGTTGTTGGTGAACCGGTCAAATATGTTGCATTTGTATCTCATGTTATAACTACACAACTATTTGCTCATCAACCACTTTCTTGCGTTGTTGGTGTTACTACGCTTTGATTTGTATATATTGGTATCTGTAATAATCATGTTCCGTTTAATATCGTAGTATTATCTACATAACTTGTGTATGCTCCCATATCTATACTTGGTACATTTATTCCTGTAAATGTTATAGAATTATATAGCTCCTGTACTGGTGCATTTATATTTCACCCTGTATTTGATAATATCACTCATAATTTATCTCACACTAAGTATGGGTATCTTTTACTATAATCTGTTGCTGCATATACTGAGTTAAATATCAATTGTCATTGCGAACCATTTTCTAAAATAAATTCTTGCGAAGCAATCTTTGGATCGCCACGGTCATTTCACTCCCTCGCGATGACATTAATTGCATATTCCTTTCTACTTTCACCCTGGACCTTTCACCCATATCCTAAATTAACACTTCCACTACCTTCTAACATTGCCATCAATTGATATTTTGACAGATTTGTTGTATATGTGTAATATTTCTCATCCATCGGATCTTTTGTTATCTTATTTAGCCCAATAGCTGATGATACTCCGCTTCACACATATCACTGATAACCTATTGTATCTGTTCCTGATGTCAAAGTTATATAGTTCATATCTGGCATTGGATATTTACCACTTTCTATTTGATATGACTGCAATCATTTCGATATCTGATTTATTTCTCAAAGTCTTCTACTATCTCTACTTTTTCATAGCCACTTTGTGACTATAGTGAAAGCACTCACCGACAACACTCCGATTATCGCTATCACTATTATCAGTTCTACCAATGTGAATCATTTTTTATAATACCGTTTCTCAATCATAATTTAAATTTAACTAAATTAAATGATTTCTTTTTATTAACTTAGAGTCTATTAACTTATTACCTTTTTTCAAGAGATTATTTAATTCATAGATTTATTTTTTCTTACTAAATTATTTTGAGTTTAAGAATCTGATTATTTTTTTCAACTAAAAAAACCACGCTATACAGCGTGGTAAATTTTAATTATAATATTAATTATCAAATAGTACCGATAAGATCAGCCATTGGCAAGAAAATAGATGCAACGATTACTCAAACAATAATAGCAATAAATCACATAAGTAATGGTTCGATAAGTTTCATAAGTCACTCAAGTTTATTATTTAACTCTGTCTTATAAAAATTAGACATCTTAATCAATACCTCTCAAGTATTTCAAGTTTTCTCTCAAACTGATATAATTTGAATCAATATATTATCAAAAAGCCAAGATCATTCCATAGCTTCAGTAAAACTAAGTCAAACCTCTAAATCTGATTTGATATTTAATACTTTTTGTTTGTAATGATAGTTTTCCATAATATCATAAATTTGAGTAAGTGTTACGATAGGAGAAACTCAAGCATTATAAAAATCGGCCAATAATTTACAAAATCTATACAGATTAAATTTTCTAGCGATATCTCATACTACTGGAGCTGTAAGAAATATTCTATCCATAACTATTTTAAACGGTAAATTTTTAGCATATGCCAATATATATGATGTTGCAATAAGAATTATAACTCCTGGTATGACATACCATTTAGTCTGTAGAAAATCTGATGCTCATAACATAAACTTTGTTATTCAAGGAAGTGCTTCTCTTGAAGGAAATAATTCAACTATAGTAGGCATAACTTTTACAAGCAATAAGATAACTGCTCATATAGCAAATATTAATATCATAACTGGATAAATCATGGCATTTTTAACCTTTGACAACAATGCTTGATATGATTCAAGTTCATCAGCTATATTTTCCAACACTTCTGGAAGATTTCATATAGATTCTGCTGATTTTATAAGTTCCGTTTCTTCAGCTGAAAAAAAATATTTATGATTCTGCATAGCTCAATAAAGAGGAGTTCACTGACTAAGTTGCAATATCATATCATCTATAATTCTTTTCATTCATCAGTGTTTTTCTCAACTTAGTATAGATGTCAAAGATTCTCTAATACCAAGTCATGCTTTTTGACATAAAAACATAAGTCTATAAAAACTTACTTTATTTTTTAAAGCTGGTTTTTGCATCAAAATCATAATCTTTGAGATCATTCATGCTTTATCTATATCCAAAACGCTTACTTTTTCTGACATTTGAAATTCTATATTTATAAAATATTATTTTTTAACTTTACATAATCTATAAATTTCCTCTAAAGTGATTTTACCAGAAATAGCCTTAAAAATTCAATCTCTTTCAAGATTTATCATTCATCTTTCCAAAGCAAATTTTTCTACTTCAAAAGCAGTTGATCATTTCAATAACGCTGATTTTAATTCATCATCATACTCCATTATTTCATATAATCATACTCTTCATTTATAACCAGAACCACCACAAGTTGGACATGTGTCTCAAGATTGAGCTTTTCAAGTTCAGATTGCTAATATTCACTCATTTATGAATCATTCCCAATCTTCCTTTCATATTCATCTAAGTACCAACTCTTTTTTTAGAGCTTCTTTATCCATTCAAGCCAAAGAATATTTAGCATTAGTGTAAAGTTGAGGATAAAGCTCTTTAATATTAACTTTAGACTTACAATGATCACATACCTTTCTTGCCAAACGTTGTGCCATAACTAGATTAAAAGTACCAACAATCATATAAGGTTGTCCTCACATGTTCATAATTCTGGTAATGGTTTCAGCCGATGAATTGGTATGGATAGTTGATAATACTAAATGTCATGTCATCGCTGCTTCCATAGAAATTTCCAATGTATCCCAATCTCTAATTTCTCACACCATAATGATATCTGGATCCTGTCTAAGAGCTGCTCTAAGTCATTGCCCAAAAGTATATCATATATCAGTTCTAATTTGAGATTGGTTCAATCAATCAACCTTGTTTTCAACTGGATCTTCATAAGTAATAATATTTACATCTGATTTATTCAAATAACTTAAACATGAATAAAGCGTTGTAGATTTTCATGATCAAGTAGGTCATGTAGTAAGAATAATTCAGTTAGGATAATTTAGATTTCTAAATAATATTTGATTATTTATTCACTCTATTCAAAGAGCTTCTAACATAGGAACTTTTTTTGATTTATCTACAATACGCATTACAAGTTTTTCACCCCATATAGTTGGTAATGTATTAGCACGTAGATCAATTTCTTTATTGGTTAAAGTAATTGCAGAAACACGAGCATCTTGAGGTAGTCTTTTTTCATCAGGACGCATTTGACCTGATTCAATTTTGAACTTAGCTATGATACTTTCATGTATATTTTTAGGATATTGAATTAGTTCTTGTAATATACCATCTATTCTAAGCCTAATTCTACAGTAATTTTGAAAAGGCTCAATATGAATATCTGAAGCTCACTCTTCAACACCTATTGTCAAAAGATTATCAAATATTTTGATAGTATCAGCTTGGACAATTGAATCTTCCAGTTCTTTTCTATACTTCAAGATTTCGTTCATTATTTTTTTATTTTATTTAAATATAAACTATTTATCTTTACAAAGATTATTTTCATTAAGTACTCTATAAACTTCAAACAGTTTAATAGCTTTTTTATAATTAAATCATCAATCGTAATCTTTTTTAGACTTTTCTATTAGTTTTTTTATTTCAGTAAGATCTCTAAATATATCACTATTGATATCTTTTTTATCTCATAAAACTAATTTGATTTTATCATTTACCCTAGATAAAGCTATATCTAAAGATAATGTTTTTCAACTTGATACACAACTTTCTCAAAGATATTTTGATATTTGATTTAATTCTTCATTTGAAATAGATCTTCAATAAATCTTGATAGAAATATCTCATAAATATTTTGTATTATCTACAGATGATAACTCATTTGTTTGTTTTTTAAATGAAAATTTTTCTATATCCAACAAAGGTGGTAAGTCAGATAAAAATAATTTTAAAGATTGAACTCTATTAGTATTATTTAGGTCTCATAAGTTATAGGCTAAAGCATATATTGAACTAAATTTATCTCTAAACTTAAATAAACATTTATCATTTTGATCTTTAGCTTCACATTTACCAGTCTTTTTAATTGCTTCCAAAACGATGTTTTCAGTTATAAGATCATTTTGTTTATCATCTTTCAACCATCTATAAAATTTTTCTCAAATATAATTATTTAAATCTTTATCAGAAATTTTTTCCTTTTTAAATTTATCGGAATTTTGAAGTTTAATCTCATCCCAAATATTGTACATAAACTCATTTATCAATGCTACATTTCTCTTATTTGAAGTAACTGAAAGTTTATTTATAAGCATCAAAAATGAACGTCTTGAAGGAGAAGAAAATGAAGTATTTATAGATATAGAAAACATTCCATCTTTAGTTTCTGATATATCTCAAATAGAAATATTTAAGATTTCGTTGCTTGAAAGTCATTCTCCTACATCTTTAAAAAAGTTTCACCATTTAGCCAAAAGATTAATATCTATATATGGATTTTTTGATAAAAAATCTTGTCACAAAACACTAATATCCAAACCACTACCATATGGATCTTTCCATACATTTAATGAAGGTAAATATATATTTTGAAGAAGTCAAAAATATGGAGATTGTAGATTCAACATAACAGTATCTAAATTATCTTTTTGTCACTTAACATCTAAAGATTTTTCTACAAGATCATAAATCTGATTTCATTTTAAATCCAAATCCGATTGTACTTTATATGTTGAAATTTGTTGTAAAGAATCCAACTTTTGATCCAATGCTTTCTTATAGAAATATAGTCTAACTGAAAAATATATAACAAATAAAAACTGAACTACAATCAAGAATAACACAAAATATGTTATGTATTTATATTTCTCTCTACTAACCTTCTCCAAAAATTCTTTATAATCAAACTCCTTAATCTTTTTTATTATAAAGTTAATTTTTTCCTTCAAATTATCTAGATTCATAATTGGTAATTTTTAGTTTTAAAATATTATTTTCAATAAACATAATCATAAATTTCTCTTTCTACAGAGTTTTGGATTGGTATACTAAAGTTAAATACCGAATTGTTAACAATAAAATCTGAATCACCCATTTTTAATTTTCTTCTATTTATCTTTAAATCAGAGATTTTTATATCCTTTCAAAGAATAAAATGACTTTCTCTAAGTAGTTTTATCAAATTGGTTATGATAAAAATATGAAGATTTGAATTTTTTCCTGTTGCTCAATTCAACTTGAAGTAATCAGCTTCATCTTGATCAAAAGTATTTATATCTATAGAAAAAGTAATATTATTTGTTCTAGGATCCAGATTATTTAATATAATTGACAACTTTGGAAGTTCAGAATATTCTATTTTTTGTTCTATAAAAGATATTATTTTCTTGAAATTTCTATAATCAAAATCATTAATTCCATTGTATGCATAAAACTTAGAAAAATCATCAATATATTTACATGATTCATTTCACTGATCTTTTTCATATGGATTAAGATAACAAGTAGAAAGATATCTTTGAGTATCACCCTCTCATCTTCACATATAAGTATCAATAATAAGCTTAATTTTGTCTTCACTTAATCAAAGATATTCTGAAAGTTCTTTTATAAAAGAAGACATTCTTCAAAGTAAATTGATAGCTGTAAAAAATTTGATAGACTCAATAGACACTATTGCTTTTTGAAGTTCATTATCAGAAATCGTTTCATCTACTACCTTTGGTAAAAATGCATATTTTGTAATATCAGATTTTATCTTATCTAGATTAGAAATATCTGTTGATAACGATGAAAAAGTACTTGTAATAAATTGTGATAAGTTATCTCTTTTATCAAAAAATGCTACATCATCATTGTAAATGTATCATTTAATATCATTATTAACTTTTGACAATTGTTTTAAATCCTTATTTTGAATATTTAAATCTATAGAAGAGTTTTCAACATATGAAGGATCAAAATAAGATATAACTGAAGTTTCACGAGCTTTAAAATCTTGAACATAAAGCTTTTGACTTTCATTTAGTTCCAAATCACTAGAGTTTAACTTATAGTATTTGTTATAGCTATACAAAGTAAAAAAAGCTAAAAGTACGAATACAAAGACTATCAAAATGTAATTCAAATATTTCTGAAATTTCTTTTCAGATTGAGCAATAAGTTTTTTTTCCTCAGGCGTAAGAATCCTTTTTTGTTTCTCATTAGAATTATCTGAACTATTATCCTCATTCAAGTACTGGTCTAAATCAGAAACTCAGAGATCAAACTCATTTTTAACTTCATCTGTCATAACCAATTTTTTAACAAATAAATTTTTACTTGATTAAATTTTAGCCAAAATATTTTTTTTGTCAAATTTTATATTAATCTTGCCTGGCATTTATTACTTTCTTTATATCTGATAATTTATATCCTTTTTGAGTAAGTTTTTGAAGTACATCAAATCAATCAAGACCCGTTGCCTTTAGTCTTTCTATTTCTTTCTCTATTTTAGCTGAGATTCAATCTTGAATATCTGCTTCCAATTCATCACACACAGAATAAATCAGTTTCTTATCAACTCATTTTTGCAATAACTTTCTTACAATTAATTGCATAGGTTTTCATTTTTTAATTACTTCTGAATTGAGATACATTTCTACATAGTTTTTATCATCAACATATCCTTTCTTTTTTAGAAAATCCATAGCTCAAGCAATTTCTAATTCACTAAATCATTTTTTCAACAATTGAGTAGTAAGCTCTTTTTCTGATTTAGGAAAACGATATATATATTTCATAGCATAGTCCAAACATTTTTGCATTTTTATCAAGTTAGAAATTATATTTTAAATAAATATGATAATATTAATATATATCTATTATTCAATTAAAAATTAGATTTATCTAACAATTTCAACTGGATTTTATAAACAATTTATATAAAGTCTATGGACAAATTTTAGATAATTTAGAATTAAAAATTAAGAATTAAGAACTAATTTCAAAATATTCTAAATTCTACATTCTAAATTCTTAATTTTAAAAAAATCATAATTAAAAACCAAAAATGGCTATAAATCAAAGATATATAGATGAAATAAAGCATGCTTTCTGAACCCAAGAAGAATTAGATTTATTTATCAATAATTGTAAAATCCCACTCAAAAAAAGTCTTAAAATAAATTTAAACAAAATTTCAGTAGAAAAATTCAAAGAAATTACAGAAAAATGGGGATGGCACTTAACCGATCCTGGATTCAATGATCCAAAAGACTCAAAAACAGATTGTTTCTACATAGATAGAGATGATACTGATACAGCGCTTGGTAGAACTTTTTTACACCTTAGCTGATTTTTTTACATTCAAGAAATTGCAGCTTGAATACCTGCTAGATTTTTAGACTTAAAAGAAAATGATCTAGTACTAGATATTAGTGCAGCCCCTGGATGAAAAAGTGCACAATTAGCAGACTACTTATTATGTATCAATAAAAATAAACCATGACTTGTAATTTCAAACGATGTAGACAAAGCTAGACTATCTGCTCTTGCACATAACATAAACAGAATGTGAACTTACAACTCTGCTATCACTAATTTCAACTGATTCGCTTTCTGAAAAAACTTATGAGAGGTTTTTGACCATGTACTAGTAGATGCACCTTGTAGCGGTGAATGAACTTGATTTAAGTCTGATGCTGCTTTGAGATTTTGGAAAAAAGAAGAAATAAATAAAATCGCTTGAACTTGATTTCAACTTTTGGTTTCAGCTTTGAAATCCACCAAACCATGATGAACAGTAGTATTTTCTACATGTACGTTAAATCCTTACGAAAACGAAGAAAACCTAAAAAAAATCAAGGAATTTTTCTGAAACCATGTAGAGCTAGAAACAGTAGAAATAAACAATAAATCTTTATGATTTGAAAAATTTTGAGAACTGGAATTATTATCATCAAAAGATGTACAAAAAGTTGCTAGATTTTGGCCTCATATCCAAAAAACATGATGATTTTTTATTTCTAAGATTAGGAAGACTGACACATTCTGAGAAAAAATCAATCCTAAAAGTAATATATTGCTACCTAAGAATCCTTTTAAGATAGATATGTCGCAATGACTACAAAAAAAAGTACAAAATTATCTAAAAGAAACTTATGGAATCAAAATAACAGAAGATAGTCATCTTTTCGTAGCTACACCAAGTCAAATCTATATTACATCTCCAAAATTACTGGAAGTGAAAGATATTATACAGTTTGAAAAAATGTGAATACCTATTCTAAAAATAGATGAAAGATTATGATTTTTACCATTACATGGTCTATGAATTACTCTATGAGATTATGCAACCAAAAATTTCGTAGAAATTACAGATAAATCTGCTCAAGAATATGCTTTTGGATGAAATATTCCAGAAACAGAATTGATAAATATGAACTTTGACAAAAACAACAAGCAATGATTCGTAATTTTGAAATGGCAAAACTGGTGAATCTGAATCGGTAAATATTTTGACTGATTTATAAAAAATAAGTATATTAAGATTTAAGGTCTAATAAAAAATCAATTATATTCAATACTGATATTTTATGTCAATCATATTCTATTTCTTTAGAATCTCAATTTAACACAATAAGTAAATTCCTTCAATGCATGTATTGTTGAGCTAAAATAAAATTTCATAATTCTCTTTTTTTATTATTCTCATTTAACTCCATACAAACTTGGATTTTTAAATAATCATTTCAATCTTTTACAACAAAGTCCAATTCTTTTCACTCTTTATTTCTTGCAAAATTGACATTATCATAATATTTGTTCAATTTCAAAAAAACTATATTTTCAATTTTTTTATCAATATCTGATAACAAAGACTGTGACAAGAAAGTTAATATTAAATTATCTACACAATAATATTTTTTTGTAGTTTCAAATATTTTATTTAATTTCCAATCAAACTTTTGTAGTTCATAAATAGCAAAAGTCTTTTTTATATAATCAAGAAATTTTATAATCTGATTTTCACTAATAGCAAATCATCAAATATTTTTAAACCTATTTGATATATTTTTAATACTCAAAATAGATCCTATATCAGAAATAACAAAATACAATAATTTCTCTAAGTGAGATACATCTCTTACACTAAATCTTTTGATAATATCATCAAGAATAACTTTTGTAATAATTCAATTTACATAAGACTTCTTTGCACTTTCTGAAGATATACTAAAAACCTCTGGCAATCATCAAAAATTAACATAAGCAGAAAACAATTTATCAATATTATCTTTATCTCTCAAATAATCATATTTAGAGTTTACAACAATCCCATTATAGTGCAAAAATTCAACAAACTCAAAAGGTAAAATTTTAAACTCTATAAATCTACCAGCTAGATTAGATCAAAGTTCTGATGATAAAAGATTTGAATTTGATCAAGTAATAAATATTTCATAATCTCAGTTTTTATTTAGTTCATATATTGTTCTTACCAACTTATTCCAATCATCTACCAATTGAATTTCATCAAAAATCAATATTTTTTTTCAACTTACTGCTATTTTTGAGGAAAACAATTTAACTATATCGTATACTTTATTTGAATCTAAATATTCACTTAATCTAAAATCCTCGAAATTTAAATATAAAATATTCTGAATATTAAAATTATAATTTTCTACTATAGATTTAGCTATTTGTTGTAATAAAAAACTTTTTCATGATCTTCTAAATCAACTTATGATTTTTATTGGTTTTGATCAATATGAAGCCAAAATTTCATCAAAATATTTTTTCCTTTTTATTCCTTGAATCTTTAAAATTTCATTTTGCCAAGAAATAATAATTTCTTCTATAGACATTTATAACATCATAATTATATAAAATATATAATATATATATAACTATAATTATATACTTTGCAATATAATTTTAAAATGGCAAAACTAAGGAATCTAAAACGGCAAAGATTTAGTCTTAACTTTTTATTTCTGATTAAAATTATTAATATCTAAATTAAGTTTTTTTCTAACTACTATCCATGTTTTATAGTAATTCAATGGAATTGTATCATAATACATATTATAAACTTCACATAAATCTTTTATCGGTGAAATAGCAGTTGGTTTTATATTATTTTTCAAAATAATTTTAACTCTTCTTTTCAATTCAGACCGATTTACCCTTTTACCAGCCCATCATTTATGAGAAGTTTTATAAAAATTTTCTTTATCGTTGATATATTTTTGAATAGTTTTTGAAATAGTTTCTTTACTACATTTCAATTTGCTATACACTTTATCCATAGTACTACCAGACAAATATTCTATCAAAATTTCAAGTCTTTTGATTTCAGTAGACTTGGTAGTTTCTTTTAATATTTTTTTTAGTCTTCTAACTTCTTTTTTATTAGCTATTATTTTTCTATTTCTTCACCTATGCATTAAATTATTTAAATAAAATATAAAATCGGGAAATATTATCTGTATTAGTTTCGAATATTTTTACTAGATAATGCTTTGAATCATGTTGGTGGACAATATTTGAAATATCATCATGCTAAACTACACCATTGTAATCACGATTGTCATCATTGTCAGAAATTAAAGTTCAATATTCTTGTTCAAGTTGGATTGGCACCTCATACTCAAAAACCATATGGTACTGATGGATTTAAAGAAATTGCTCATTGAGGGAAATTATTTTTATAAAATTGTACAATTCTATTATCTAAATCAAGAGCTATTCATATAACATCTCCTTGTGTATATGAACTTCAATATGATGAATCTGTACCTACTCTCTTATATCAATTATTAATATAAGCAACATCTCAAATATTTCAAAACACACCAGATATAGGAAATCAAAAATTTCTAACTCAAACCATTGTTACTGAAACTGGGTTTTGAGTCATAAAAACCTCAGCATAATACTTACCTGATGATGCATATTTATCACTTTCTCTAGCATGATTATCTGTAATAGTCATAGTAAGGCCTCAATTAGATATATTACCTGTTGGATTCCATGTAGGATGTCATATTGTCAAAGGATTCAAAGTAGTAAAATTATTTGTAGGTGTATCGATCATTTGATCTGTTACTTGATGATTATTTACTGTCCAATTATTTGTTCTTCATGATACATCTTTTCATAAATTTGCTCAATCTTTGAAATCCAAATAAAAACCATTTGTTCAGTATGTACCTGTATATGCTTTTGGCAACCGTTTTCCTCACAATGTTTGTCAGAAATTTTCTGGTCACAATGCCTGTCAGTCTATAAAATTCACCTCTGACATATATCAATCTAAATATTGATTTGGATCTGTATTTCTACCTAAGCTATGAAAAACTTTTGAATTAAATGCTGTTAAATAATTTTGAGGAGGATAATTTGCTGAAGAAAATGAATGTACTTGTATTCAATTTATATAAAGTTTAAATCTATCTGTTGATATAGACTGACTAGTATCCACAGAAATAATTATATGATTCCAATTATGATTATAAGTATTTAAAGTAGTAAGCTGATATCAGTTAAAATTCATAAATAAATAATCAGAAGAAAACATTAATTTATCATTACCTAATCAATTTATGGCTCAAAAAATAGTAAAAGTTGAAGAAGTTTTCTTTACCCAACTACTAAAAGTCCATATTTTTTGATTCCCTACTATACTTGGTGTCCTACTCAAATATGTACTTCTACTGCTATCAAATCTCAACGAATTAGATATTTCATAATTTGAACAACTAGTTCAATCCCAAACATAATTAGAATTACAATTATTCGATGTATTAGTTTCTCATCACTGTGTACTTACATTTCACAAATTACATGAAAAAGTCTGTTGATAAGTCCTATTTCAATTGGTTATTAGTATAATACTTATTTGTGTTGTAGTAGTTCCATGATTAAATGCAGGGACACTATAAGTATGTCAATTCACTATTTGTGTACTAGAATTACAATTATTTGGAACACAACTATTTCAACTTACACTATATCATGCATTACAACTTACACTTTCTGATGCATTTGATAGTGTCACTGTTGTACCATCTACTCACAATGTAAAAGTCGCTGTCAATGTTGAAGTTCATCATAGTATAGATAATGCAGTTGATGTTTTGATTTGTGGAGCACCATATGACAAGGTAAATGTCGTATAACTAAATGTTCTAGCATTATATACTGCACTACTTACTGTTGTTGTTTTTACATTACATGTACTTGTTGTAGAATTCCATGTATATCATGTATTACAACTATTTGATGTATTTACTTCTCATCACTGTGTACTTACATTTCACAAACTACATGCAAATGTTTGCTGATATGTCCTATTTCAATTACTTATCAATACTATACTCAACTGATTTGTAGTACTTCCATGATTAAATCCTGGTACCGCATAATTATGACCATTTACCGTCTGTGTACTTGCCAAACAATTATTTGGTAAACAACTACTATTACCGTCCCATGTATATCAAGCATTACAACTATTCAACACATTTGTTTCTACTCACTGCGCACTTACTGTTCCATTATCACACATAAATGTTTGCTGATAGGTCCTTGTTCATCCTGTTATACTTATCACACTTGTTTGGATACTTGTTGTCCCATGATTCATATTTGGCACATTATATGGATGCGTATTTATCGTCTGTATTCACATCAAACAATTCGCAAAAAATTTTACTCACACCCATTCTGTACTATTACAATACTCTACTATATTTGTTCCACTATTATATCTTATACTTCACGCATAACTACTATTACAAGTATCAGTATATCACACCTTTATCGATCAATTTACATCCAATTTAGCTTGTGGATTATTTGTACCTACTCATATATTCCCTGTGTAATACAAAAAATTATTTCCGCTTAACCACGGCGAATTATTCGGCCAACTTGTCTTACAATCATTTCAGATACACAATTGGTTTCAACTTATATTTGTACCGTATATATTTCATGATACCAACACTATCCCACTTCCATCTATCACTACATTCGGTGTACTTATCGGTGTTCAATCCTGCGTAAAAACCATCTTTTTTATATATGCTACTGAATCTGTTATACTTTGTCTTATCTTGAAATCTGCCAAAGTGAAAAAAGAAATACATAACATAAATCATATTAAAAAGATCAATATCTTTTTTAGTAGGGCTTTATATGATTTCATATCTATTATGATAATGAATTAAAACTAATTAACTCATCACCTATTTTTTAAAACAAAAAAAGGCGACTTATATCCTAGCCGCCAAGCAATCAAGAAATTGTGCTCAAATAAATTTGAAGACAATAAACTTGTGGATACAAGCCGCCTTCATTTTTCACTTAAACACAAAAATACTTCTTGAAGTATAAAAAAATCTTGATTACTTGGCACTTAAATATTAATCATTTAAAAACCAAAATCAAGAAATATAAAAGACAATTAAAAAAACCCGCAAAGCGGGCTTAGTATCATTACAAAATGTTTTAATAATGAGTTTTGATATTAAAAGTAGTCTGTAAGTCCAATTGATATGTATTCAAAACTCATGGATTTATTTTCCAAGCCCGAGGCTCACCATAAAGTTTGGTAGTTAGTGAGATTTTGATAAATGGATTTAGTTGCATTTCATCTTGGAAATAAGCATACTCATAATCAGAAACAGGAGAAATCATAAATTTTATATCTTTTACGGTAACATCGTTTCCTAATATATTAACCCGAGAGTTCAAATAATCTTGTTCAGTAGGCAACTGATATTTTAAGTTGGTTCATCCATATTTGGTATCTATTCAACTACATTTAAATCACATAGAATAATCACAAGCCCAAGTATCAATTTTTCAATCCAATAATCACTCAGATGGATTAGCAAAATCGTGATTTAATCAAGCATCAAATCATCTCAGTCTAAGCATTTGCAAAGTATATAATTTATCTACATCAGAGTCTATAGTTCAATTTCAGTCCCAATCACCACTACTAACCAAAGATCTTCTAATAAGTAACCTTTGAGTTTCATCTTTTGAGATAAGATACAACTCTTTTACATTTTCTGGATCCATAATAGAAATCGGTCATCTAGCTAAGTCTTGATCATCATCATCTCACACTATTCATCAAGTACCATCTGTATCTCATCTAACATCCCAAAACTGATTTTTATATGCTCAAAATCATTGAGTTAACTGACTTCAAGCACCAAACCAACATCAACTTCAGTTTGATACATTTCAATTTTGATAAACATTACTTGGAGAGTTCTCACTAACTTGAGAAGAACAACTATAAGTAGACCAATTTCAAACTGGGAGCGAATAATTCAATAAACCATCATTTCAAAAATGAGTAAATCTATCACAATATCAATTATTTATTCAAGATCAAACATCCCAAGAAAAAGTATCTCAAAAATTACTATCACATCATACTATTCTTCTATTAAAATATTCTTCATAATCTATTGTATAATCCTTCATCAAAATATTTAGCTTCTCCATAATAGAATAACTACCATGAACCAGTGTTTTTCTTGAATCAACATCTAATTTTATTCTAATCATTTTAGAATACAAAGTTATAACTATTATCAATATCATAGAAACTATTACTGAAACAACCAATACCTCAAGTAATGTAAATGCTCTTTTTTTTACCATTTATAATAAATTAATTTGAAGATTTGAAATCAAGTACTGCTTTTTTAATTTTTAGCAATAAAAACTTAGTTTTTCATGAAGAAGTAGACAATAAAGAGTCTATTTTAATCACGGTATTATCTAATTTTTGGATAAATTCTTCTCATCTATTTTGAGCTGAATAATCAGAATATAATTTTGTAAGAATAGCTTTAAGTTTTGTGTCTATTCAAGGATATTTAAACTCATAAATTCAAAGGCTATCTTTTGATATAGCAGCATTTATTATCTTAATATCAATTTCTTTTATTTTCTGTTTTATAGAATTTTTAAGATCTTTACTAATAAGATTTTTTTGATAATCTTCCAAAGACTTTTTAGCCGATACCAATCAATTATAATCCAATCATGTATCTGAAACTCTTTCTATTAGTACATTATAAGAGTCCAATTCTTGAGAAGTTTTGAATCATAAAAACTCTATTTGTTTTTCAATATTGGATTTCATAAGATTTATTTTGTCCTGTTTTGAGTTTTCAAAAAAGCTTTCCAATTTTGATTTCAAAGACAATTTAAAATTTCATACATCAGAATCTGAATTAAACTCTTTTAACTTAGCTACAAGTCAAGAATTTACTGAAACCAGTTTAACGTTTATTTTATCAAAGTCAGAATCAAATGAAGCATCTTTAGAAATAAGAGCATATTCATATAGATCTCAACTACCAACAAATTTAATAATAAAAGTAGAATAATTTGAATCTATAAAATCAATATCTGACTTACTATAAAATCAACTAAATATACTATTAAAATACGAAGTTATATCAACATCAAAAGACTTTATCAATGTATCTTCATAAGAATAGATATCTTTTGAATAATAACTCAAGTTATTATATTTTTTAAAATAACTATCTATATTATTCTCCAATGATGATTTTAGGAAGTTTACAAGAACTGATTTTGTATCATTAAAAAATGTTTGAATATCTCCATAAGAACCGACATATATAGAATTAATCTTATTTAAATTTGAGACATAAGATGAATATAAATCCTTCATAGAAGTTAGCTTATCAGCCCTAGATTTTATAATTTCAATCTGTGACTTATTATCTAATTTTAACTTAGAAAAAGAATTATTAAAATCAGTTATTTTATTAACTATAGAAGAATTATATCAAGAAATAACAACATTGTATTTGTCATAATACGCTTTAATATCGTTTTCTAATTTAGTCTTTTCTACATTGTAATCTGAATCAGATAACAATCATAGTGATTTCTTATCATCTAATATTACTATTTTAGAATTTATGACAAAATAATCTGATAATATAGTTGTTTTATAAGAAAAAAAATCGTTCAATATTTGAGTATCAATACTAGAAAAATCCAAACTACCTAATCAATTTAAAATTTTATAGTTAATATCACCAGAAAGAGAATCTTTCAAAAGTTTTGATTTTGATATAAGATCAGATTTTTTCAAATCTAAACCACTCAGTAAAATATTTTTATTTGAGTCCAATGTAGAATATATTGTAGATTGAATAGTTCATGTGGAAGCTTGTGCAAAGCTAAAAGAAATTCATGTGATAAGCAGTGCTGATAAAGCAATTAATTTTTTCATTATTATTTATTTATATTAATAAATTTAAATACTAATTTTTAGTTTTTTGAGAACCAATTTCAAGGCGAAAATCAATTCCAAAACAAATATTTATAAAAAAAGACGCTGCAATGCAACGCCTTTTATATTGAATAAACAAGCAAACGAATAAGCGTTAAGTTACATTTACTCATTTATACACTTATTCTAAATATTATCTAGAATAGTTATATAATCTATATGTAATATAAATCAAACTAGAAACCAATATTATAAACACCA
>Ga0172367_10004782_pt1 | contig 16668 bp, 20 predicted proteins | sample Lak10m_FD_114542 | JGI IMG/M metagenome (GOLD analysis project Ga0172367, IMG submission 114542) | Freshwater microbial communities from Kabuno Bay, South-Kivu, Congo - kab_022012_10m | ecosystem: Environmental > Aquatic > Freshwater > Lake | place: Democratic Republic of the Congo: South-Kivu...
AGAAACAGGCAGGAACAAAGTGTTTTCTTTTTCTGAAGACGGTAGCTAGAGATTGATGCCCCGCTATCCGTAGCCCAATCAATCCAAGGTAATTTCTCACCCCAGAGGCCGAAATGGGTCGGTTGCGGTCCTGCGACAGGGACGAAAGCCGCCATTCATGCGGATTCCACCGCCAATGTCAGCAACCTGCACAACTCCGGTCGTTCGATTCATCTAATGCGACTGGCTGGTGTGGCCGAGAAGCTGTCGATCAATTAGTGCATTGTTATTAGGGTTAGCTTAAACCGAGGCCAGGGCGAATGCCTGCTTGCCGGCCGGGGTGTCCAGCAGGAACTGGACGGCACCGGTGCCCATATTTTTAAACGCCCGGACGCGGCCCTGGGAGGTGTCAAAATCCGCGATCTTGCGGCCGCCCGGTTGGCCGGCGAATGGCTTCAGCAGATGGCTGTGCGCGCTAAACACCGGAGCCAGTTCGTGTCCCGCAGTCGCCTGGCTGGCAAGGTTTTCCAAATCTTGAGCGAGACGGTGTGGGGCGCGGAGAAGCATCGCTTCCCGGTCAATTTTGATGCCGGGGTGCGCGGCCTGAAAGTCTGCGATCAGCTTGCTGTTATGTGCTTTTTCGGCAGACAGAAGTGCGCGGTGTTCGGCGAGCCGTGCTTCGTGTTCGGCACGAGCCTGGCGAGCCAGGGTGGCGATGGCCTGGCCATTGTCGCGGTTATCGATCCACACTTTTGCTGCGGTAATGGTCTCGATAGCGTGGTCGCGGATATCTTCCGACAGCTGCGGGAAGAGAGTCTGGCGAATCTGGACGGCCCACCATTTTTGCTTTGTGCTGCCCGTGAGTTCCGGCCATCCGGCTGCCTTGGCTGCCCTGCGTGCAGCAAGGATGGCTGCCACGTGCTTGTCGTTCTTGGCGGACAGCCTGGGCGTCTTGGCGCTAACTTCGGCCCAAATCTGCTCCCAGTCGTCAGGGACATAGCCAAAATAGTCTGCGAAATATTCAGCGCACTCATCGCTCACGTCTTCCGGATGGAGGGTGCTGATGGTGATTACGGGAAATGCCATTTGAAGCTCCATTTTTATTGTTGCTTAGGGGGGAGCAATCATCTGCTCATATTAAATATAGCTACCGTTTCGGTAAATTCCGGGCTTTGGAGCAATTATTTTTGAATTATTTTTGCGGGAGGATAGCTAACTGGTAGCCGTTTGGTATCGGCGGGTGCTGGCCAGCGTGATCAGAAGGCCTTTCCAGGCTTATTGGAGGCGTCGCGAGGTGTCGCAGGCGCAATCGCGGTCGGCGTGGCAGCCAGCCTGGTTGCCGTGGATATGACCCCAAAGCAACCCGAGTATACTCCTTAGCCTCTCCCAGCGCTGTGACAGGGAAAACCCTTTAGCTGGGTCCATGCTGAAGCAGCGATGGGGCGGGGCTAGCCCGAATTGTTGCTCCTCGGCCAAATCGGCAATTGACTCCGTAAGAATGTAGGTCGGCAAACAGGCGAACAGTTTGGATTGCAGGCTTAGACTTTTGGAACCATCAGTTGATGGATTGCTACTGACTCATTAAACTCTAAACACGAAATAAGCCGGAAGCGGCACTATAGATACCGAGCACTTTGTAGTTCTCGAGCAGGTATAGCATGGAAATCGCAAATACATTGTTGGTATTGGCAATCGCAGTGGTTTTGTTTGCTACTGTGCCATGGTGGGCTGCGATTATTATTTTGTTGTTACTTAAAGTTGTTTTCCCATAGACCATTTTCAGAAATAACTCATATCCGGACACGGAGTGTCCGACTAAATAACTGTTATGCATCTTTGATCGATACTCATGGAGAACTCGAACGGCTTTAAATTGGTGTGGTGGGGGCTGCTGGTCATTGTGATCGGCCTTTTCCTCTATTCGAGGTTTGATTCCCTTGTGTCAGGTAATCCTACGTACTTTGATACCGTTGTGTTTTTGGTCTGGGTAGGTGTTTGTCTTGCGCCAATCTTCAAAGAGATGAACATCTTTGGTCTTGAGTTGAAGCAAGAAATCGAAGAGTTAAAGAAAGACATGAACGTCCAGCTCACAATGCTGAAGACCGAATTGAAAGCCACTATTGAAGTCTCATCGGCCAATAACAATCAAATATACGTTTCTACTGGCGCGGCTCCATTGCCGCCCAAAGATGCAGAAATCCCTGACCTGAAGAAACAAGTCCAAGCAACATTGCGCGATCTAGGCATTGCTCCTACAGCTCCAGTGCTGTCATTTACGTCCACTGTGGAACCCACTAGCGTCGAGCTTTTCAAGACTCGGCTATCGTTTGAAAAGTTAATCGGCAGCTATTCGAGATTACTTGGCATAGACACTCGCAAGCAACCGATATTCCGAATCATCAGAGACCTTCAAAGATCAGAAGAAATTCCGGCCAATATTGCGCATGGTGTCCTTGAGGTGCTGTCAGTTTGTAACGCCGCTGTCCACGGCGAGGAAGTGTCCGAAGCTCAACTAGGGTTCGTTCGCGAGTCAGCCCCTGGGCTTTACGATGCACTGCAACAGGCTTTGGGTGTCCATGCATAATCCGGCGCTTAACCTCGCTTCCTTCGGTCGCTGGACGCTGCGCGATAAAGCCGCGCAGCGCCGGTTAGATCTACGTTAGCCATCGAAGACCACAAACCATGCAAGAGCAAGTTCTCGCACGAATTGACGAGTTGATTAACCAAGGACAGTCCATCTTTCGGCGTTACGGCAACGACGACTACTGGGTGAAAGACATCGCTCTGGCTCAGGCTTGGATGGCCTCTGCCGCTAATGCAATTCTTCAAGTGGCGCCGCCTAAGAGCTTCTATCACGCCGAAATCGAGCGCCTCGTGACTCATGAGCAACTGAAGAGTGGTATTCCTGCCACTGTCTTGGAAAAGGTGTTCGGAGTGCTTCAGTCCGTTCGGGCTGAAGCAAAAGCGGGATTGCTCGAGAAGTTGGAATACCAAGTGTTCGCCACTGCGTTCGACGACTTTCTCGATCACGCCTCTTCATTTCACAAGTCGGGAAAAATTAAGGAAGCTGCAATTCTCGTATCTTCGGTACTTGAAGACACAATCAAACGCATTGCCGTAAAGAACGGTATTGATACTGCTGGCCTCTCGTTGGAGCCATTGGTGGATCAACTGACCGACGCCCAGGTCCTCACAGCCGTAAAGTCAAAGCGTATCAAGTCTTATGCCGGCGTGCGAAATTCTGCGCTTCATGCGGAGTGGGACGAGCTTGATCTCAAGGATATTGGTCAGGCAATCGAAGGTGTCCGCGAACTTCTTGACGACTACTTGTGAACGAACCCGGCGGTCGACCCCGTTCGCTTCACTCTCTGGACGCTACGCGATAAAGCCGCGCAGCGCTGGTCACGTCCACGTTAGCCTTGAAGGCTTGCCATGACATACGTTCCGCCTCAATTCAACGGAAAAAGCTTTACTTGCCCGCACTGCAGTGTCCGTCGTTAACGATTAAGAATCCATTCATGGCCTAGCCCTATACCAGTTCAATTATGATCTATCGTGTCTCGGTAACGTAGTACGTTCTGCAAGATGCGTAACGGCGCAAAGTATAATTTCACGCCGCCCCGTGCAGCGATGCAGATTTCCTGGATGATCTGGCGGATCACTTGATCTTTCATTCCCTACATCTCGAATACCACCCAAACTCTTGTGAACTTGTCCTTATCTGACCGCATTATCGTCTTCCATTGAGAACTTCATCTTCACATTCTGCATATGGTGCACATGCTTTATCCTTGCTTTCGTCATCCATGCCCGGATTAATCGCTGCCTGCTGACACTGACTCCAATAAGGAGTACACAATATATCCTTTCTCCCCTCTCTTCTATAGAGCTCGGATTTTGTTATACCAAGCTCTTTCGCTCTTCTCGCTTCGTTAGCTTCCTTGTAAAAGGGATCATCCCCATACAAGCCATAACTGACTAACTCATCTTTAGATAAGAGCTTTCCATTGTCAGAGTCAATACGAAACATATCATCGTATAGCCGTGTTTCCACATTTACTTCACTTAGGTAATCCTTAACGATTTTTTCAATCTTCTTGTAATTCCGCTTTTGCTGGCCGCTGTCAAGCGAATCATTTTTATCAATGAATGGACGATGAATGATGATTGAACTTCCATCGAGAGGGAGTTTATGAATTCCTGCAGCAAGAATTAAAACGCAGGAGCTAGCACAGACAGACCCAGAAGGTACCATCACGAAACGGTAATACTTCTTTGACTTTCTGAAATACCGACCGATTTTGATTGCTGTTGTCAGATCCCCGCCCGGTGAATCCAAGAGAACTGTTTGATCAAGTTTTCCGACGGATAAAATCTCCTTTTCTTTCTCAATCAGTGTGTTGAAGTCAGATGGGGTAATTTTCCCGGAAATCATAATCGTCTTGAGATCGTCTCTTCCGTCGATTATGGATATGTCTGCCAATACATTAAGGCTATAAATAATCATTAACCCAGCGGTAATAGCATTCAGCATCCAATTAGCCCTCAATCGTTGATACAAAGATGTCTCTGAGTAAATTAATTTAAAGACCGCTTTGCCTGAGATGGTAATCGATTCCACGGATCAGTCGTTGGACTACTTTCCGGGAAATCCCCGCATCTGGGATTCGATAGAGTGTCCCACTTTCCCGATACTCAAGCCGCTTTGAATCATATTCAGAATTCAATAACTTCATATGGCTAAGGTCGGTAGCATCTAAGCCAACTAATCTGTCGATACCGTGTTCACTCGCCTGCGTGTGAAGCGCCATTAAGTTATGGCCAAATTCCCTTGAACGTAGCTGCTTTATGGACGTGCCTACGCTCAAAAGGTAACTTTTGAGTAGCAGCTCCATAGAGCGTCCCAATAGAAATGTTAATGGTAATGGCGGTGGCTTTCCCAATGAGAGAACAGCCTCGGCTGCAGTAAAGAACTCTATGCCATGAGTATGCAAACCTCTGGGTGTAACAAAGTTACTTGTCGGAGACATGTTCTCGGTAGCCCCTGTGGCAATGAGATTTCATTTCAAAATCATAAAGAGAAAACTATCAGCTGAAACTCGCCGGATCAATAGTGTTTTCTCCGTCAGCAATTACTCGATTCGAGTTCAGGGTGGTCTATCGCTACGATCTATAGATTATTTGGCTTCTCCAATCCTGCTGTAGTTACCCGAAGAAGGCACGTTGTAAGACTTAAAAGGGTTCTCTGCAGGCGGTTTGGTCAATGCAATAATCCGCCACTTGAGGCTCATAACTATGGGATTGTCTGGTGGATATTCAGGCTCCAGTTCCTTCAACTGCGCTTGCAACCATTCCAAGTATGATGACATCCCTCACCTCCCGATGCTTGTGTTGTACCCGATCGGCAGTTACCTGTTGGCCTTCCGCCACTCCCAGGGTGGTACTGGGTTTTTATCCGCCCACAACCCACGCCTTTCAGTCTTTGCGGCATCCTCAAGCGTGTAAAGGTCATCGTAGCCTTTAGCATACTTCCTGTAGACCCACGCGAATCCAGACCTGACCATTTCCTGATTGGCATTCGTTCCTTCGCAGCCAACTAAACCGACAGTCCTGCCGTAGCGGTCAGTATCTACCACAATGATTGAAGCCTGCTTGTTAAAACAGATAGTAGACAGTTGCTTCTTTGCTTGCTGTCCAAATGCCTGCGCCTTCTCCGGCGCATCGATGGCGGCGAGGCGGATCTTATATTGAACCTTGGAATCATTAACTATGGTCAGCGTATCGCCATCTGAAACGCCGACCACCGTTCCTGACAGCGTATCTGCCCTAGCAATACCGCACAGGAAAAGAAGTATGAGCGGCAGGATTTTCATGGGCCAAGACAGTCCGCGATCAAGATTCTGAATCATTAAACCCCACTGTTCTGGCTCCTCCCATGCTGGCGTCTCACGATTAACGCAGTTTTACCCATCTGTATGATCAGATAGGTTTGTTCGATTGCATGACCTGATAGAACTTATCTGCAGCATCGGATGCTTTTGCTACGCCGTGCAGAATATTGGTTGCTGATTCAGCCACAAGCAAATAAGCCAAACCTGCACTGCCTGATGCTGTTCCAACCACCTGATTCAATCTATCAAGGGTACTAACGACTGAATGCAACTTTGGAGGTTCTTCGCAGAGCCAACGAAGGATGCGCTCAGCTCTTCGGAGAAGAACATCACACTCCGTATCATCTGGCAATTCGCCAAGTTCGAGAACCTCGCTTATCACATCATGCTTGGTTCCAACTAATGAATCGCAGACTGCAAGAATCTCGCCTTTCAGTTCAGCCGGGAGCGTGATTTTGGGTAGCTCTTTCTCAATATACGAAGCGTTTGACATCATTTCATTTGCACAGTCGCTGGCGGCTAACATAAAAGCCTTAAGAGCAATCCCGGCATCAGCACTTAGCGTAGTCATTGGAACCCTGACATTGAATCTTCAGATTATGGAACTGTAAGCTAAAATGGATAAGCAATTCTATTCATCAGATGTCGCCTAAAACGCCATGAGCACACTTGAGAAAGCAATCGCTTTAGCTGCCAAATCCCATGTAGGGATGACCGACAAGGCGGGTGCGCCTTACATTCTTCACCCCTTACGGGTCATGATGAAGATGAACACCATTGATGAAATGATCGTAGCGATCTTGCATGACGTAGTTGAGGATACAGAAGTCACTTTCGATGACCTGCGTCAAATGGGATTCAATGAAGCGGTCATTGACGGGGTCAGTTCGGTCACGCTCACCGAGCGGGAGGAAGCAACCAAGAATGATGAGTCGGTATACATGGCATTCATTCGCAGGGCAGCAGCAAACCCGATTGGCAGGAAGGTAAAACTCGCTGATCTTGAAGACAACATGGATATTACCCGGATCGCGAACCCAACTGACAAAGATCGGAATCGTATTGCCAAGTACTGTCGCGCCGTGGCATTGATTAAGTCCTTGCCCGCATAAAGTGTGTTCTATAACGCGGATCTAAGTTCATTCAAGAGTTTTACGGCGCTTTCCCAGCGTCCATCTGCCTTCCATTGCTGATATGTCCTGATTGCCAGGCTATGGCTGACGGTGTGGTCGGGCAACTGCCTCCAAGGGGTTCCTGAGCTGAGCTTCAGCAGGATGATGTCTGCAATTTGCCGGGGGTTAACTTTTCTTCGCCGGTCAGTCTCGGCGACTCGTCCGATTAGTATAGGTTTGATGCTCTGCCATTCAATGTCTGTGGTCTCTGGCCCGTTCTCTCCGCATTTCAGATCGGATTGGTGCAAAGCTTTGAATCGTCTCCCAATCTGGTGGCGTGGAAGGTGAATGAAACTATTTGTGTTGTGAAACACGATCGTATACGGCCCATTAGAGATTCCCTCATGGTGCGAGAACTCGGAGGTCTTGATTGCGATGATAGTCATGGAGGTGACATGGAACTGGTTGCCGATCTGTATCCCATGAGCAACCATCTCAATCTCACCCAGTGGCAGATCCATCGCGATAATGCCCTGGCAGGCATAGGCGTACATGCTGTTCCATAGCATGCGAGCAGAGGGGAAATGCCACATCCACCAAAGCGGTTGTTGGATGCCTGTTTGACGCTTCGGCCGGTAGTTAAGTCCGACGCGATTAAACAGGACGTTCTTCTGTTCCGGCGAACCATCAGGAACGCAGAGCTGGGCCAATCCCTGGGGTTGAAAAACATATTCCGCCAGAACCCCAAATGGACGGAACATTGCCTGGGCCAGCACAAGCGCGGGGATCATGAACTGTACATAGCCATATTTAAAGGCATGCACCTGATGACCCTCTTGTTGTGGTATGCCTGGGCATAAGCCATTCAGGTACTCTCCAGCGGTAGCAAGGTGCCAATCCCTGAAGTTGGTCGTTAATTTAATCCGCTTAGTTGTGCGGTCTGGAGATATCGGGCTCGCCAGATCTTTGAGCTCAGAAGGCGTTCTGCTGCCATCATGTGAAGATTTTGTTGCTGTAAGGCAGCCATCCTGCCAGGTGAATCCGTCAAACCAATCCATGTAGCGCTCCATAATCAATAAAGTGACATGGAGGTATAGCTACCGAATCGGCGAACTCAGCGTTTCAGGGGAGCGTCCTTGCTTTGGTGGTAGAGAGCCAAGGTTCGGGGGAATAGTTGCCGGTTATGCCGGAACTCGCTCCAGCAATTCGCCTCGATTGCTACAGCCTTGAGCGACGGTCTGTTTCCCAGGGAAAGCTGATGGCTCAGGGTCTGCAGGCACTTTCCGTCAAGGGTGTCGTAGTCCTTGGTTTTCGGTCCTGGTGACGCATAGTCGAATGTCGTCACTTCTGCCCTGACGTGCCTAAGGAATGTCTGCATCAATAGATGCTTGACCGGCGTGAATGGAACTCCGACCCGCTCTCGCAGAATCAGCGTCGGCCAGGCAGTAGCTGATGCTGGATCAAAATCGCAGCCTACGGAAGCGAGGAAGTCCCCATAAAACTCTTTGAAGTCACGTGCCAGGTGTCTGCTTGCGAGGTAATCCCCAGCCTTGATGTAACCTTGCCGCCTTGCTTGATCTCGGTAACTCGCCAGCCAAAGCATCGTCTCCGCGGTCGTGTGCCGATCCAGGATAACGGCTGACAGCCGGGTAAACGTCTGTGCCGCTTCAAGGCTTGGAATCCTCACGCCGGAACCGGGGATAACACTAACTTCGCTAGGAAGCAGCAGGGAGGCTGACTGCATTCGGTTCAGCGGCAGCGATGTCTGAATCAATGGATAGCTGTGCCTACTGCAAAAGCTCACCCCCGGTAAGAGGTGGCTGCGATGCCAGTAACTTTCCCCAAAAACAGCACGATCTTCAGCGATGCACACCTCGCAGACCTTCAGTTTTGATTCCCCGATCGATGCGGCGTGGCTGAGCGTGCCGTGGCGGAAATATTGTCGTCCGAGAATGGCCTTGTGCTGGAGCCGCATGACCTCCAGTGGCGACATGAAGGCGACTGCGTAAGGGAAGAGTGTGTGGTCCCAGAGATACCTGTTGTGGTCGAGGCCCGAGCATCTGGCGAGCGTACTGATACCGGATGACAACAGCATGGGCAGGTATTGTCGGCGGTTGCCGTAAATTTCCCGGGAGAGATTGGTTAGCGAAAGCCCAAGTCGCCGGCAGCTCCTGATCAGGACGCTACCGACGACTTCGTCCGGGTAGGGTTGGGGTAATGGCAGCAATACTCAATCTACCAGCAGGATCTCTTCCAGATTGGGCGCCATGCCCATGCTGAGCATCTGTTCGATGATTTTAGTGCCCTGCTGTTTTGCGGCCTGTATGGCACGCCGGTAGTCATCGAGGTCGTAAACAGCTGCCGGTTCCTTGTCTTTACCTTTGCTTGCCTTGGTCCGCCTGGGGGGCTGCATCTTTTTGATGGCGGAACTCACGCCTTCCAGTACATTGGAAACAGTCTTTTCTGCTTCAATGGTCTCGGCCAGCGCGTAAGACTGCTCGGGCTCCACACCCATGGAATTCAGCGCACTAACTATTGCAGGGGTGAACGCCTCATCTCCAGGAGCAACGGAAGCGCCTTTAACCCGTTTGCCGTAGTACTGGTGACGGGCATTCTGCAGCATCGTCTCAAAGTTCAGGGGGGCGATGTCCTCGAAGTCTTGCAGGGCTCTGTGATCGTTGTTCCGCAGCGCTTCGGTCATGGGGTGCAGCAGGCTGAAGGAAGACCGCCAGACAGCATCGATGAGTTCCGGGGTGATGGTTTCGGAACCATCCAGCATGGCCCGCCATTGGCACGAGGCAAATAGCTTGATAGCGATATCAATGATGCCTTGGCTGTAATAGTGCAGCGTTGCAGATAAGTGCTCATCCAAACCAACGGGATTCCTGGTCCATTGATGGCGCCAAAGCACGTTTAGGAAGTCCTCCCATTCGTCAGGCTCGTCAATGCTTCCCTTTTGTAGCTGTGTCCACGGCTGCATGCCAAAGCCCGAAGAGCGCCTGGCCTGACTTAACTCCATGCCAAGAATTTTGCGAGCCTTGTTGGTACCGACGAATATTAAGGGCAGCCCCAACAGGTTGGATGCTCCGACGAGGTGCGACATCAATGATTGTTTGTTCGTCGGCGTATTTGATAGATGCTGGATTTCATCGCATACCAACACACCGCAACTGTGCGCATGAAGCACCCGACAGGCATTGAACATCATTTCCCAGACGCCTGGCTTGCCTCTCATGGCATACCGGTCGTGATAATTGGCGCCCGGGATCAATCGATCAACCGCCAGAAGAATGGATTTTGCGAGTGCCGAGAGGCTGTGCCCATCCGACGGGATTTCGATGTGCAAATAGGGGATCTGCCACAGATGCAACTTCGGATGAAAAATGACCTGCGGATAGAGCGACAAGATGCGCTTGAATATCGTGGTTTTACCCATCCCAGAGTACCCGATCAGCGCCGTCGAATATTGTGACGAAATGGTGGAGTATTTCTGGCCGAAGGTTTTCCCTGCCTGCTGAAGGCCATATATCTCCTGAAAGACCCTGACATGCTCTGGCGACTGCGGAGGCCGATGCACATAGCCTTGGCGGATGAGCATGTCGACATGCCTGGCAAGTTCGATATGCCTGGGCAAGGGCACCATGAACTCGGACAATTCCATGACCATCTGCATCCGGTCGTGTGTTGGCCACTCGCGTTGTTCCGGAGCAAAGTGCGGAATATGCCAGAGCGCCTCCAGCAATTGATCGTCATCCAGCGCAGGGGGCAAGGCCTCAATCAGTTGATTGCCCTTGTATCGTGGGATACGTTGCTCCGTATATTTCGCTTCGATGTTCTGGGTAAAGGGGTTTTGTTGGTTAAGCTGCATTTAGCATCTCCTGACGTTTGAGTCGCAGCTTCTGCTGCAATGTAAGTGGGGTGTGCGAAGCGGTCTCGGTTGATGGGACGGCTTCAACCTCTGGGGCAGTCGATTCGGCATTTTTCGGAATAAACGTCTCAGCGGCAGGCATCCTGGCTTCTTCCTGGCGCTGCATGTGCCGTTCGACGAGTCGATCCTGCTTGATGTCGGCTTTGCGTGACTTCCTGGAGCGTCCCTTGGCTTGGGCGCGCATGTCGGTCAGGGCGTGACCCACGGTCGGATCGATCTGCTGATGGAAGTCGGCCATGACCTGATAGTTGCTTTGCGTCCCTCTGGCCCGGATTTTGTCGCGCTGACGCTCGAAATAGCTGACTTCGTCAAAGGACAGTCCCTGATACTGGAGTGACTTCGGCAGCAGGCGTGCGGTGATGAATTTGGTCCTGTCGGTAGTGTCATGCAGGAAGATTTCATCGGTCAGGCGCGGGTCGTATGCCACCGAAATCGACGCGCGTCCCTTACCTGCACTGACAAACCATCCCTGATCGATCGCCTCCTGGCAGCTGTACCAGCAATCTTTGAAGAAGATGCCTTCGCGTGAAATTACTGCCTTTCCGGTGGGCAGCAATTTGAACCTGGCCCATTCTGCCGGGTAGCGCGTCAGCACTCCCATGCGTTTTGGAGCCTCGTGACGCCAAATGCTCAAGGGAGATGGTTCAATTCCGGCGTCAATCATGGATGGCGAGAGTGGATAGGCTGTCATGACCATGCGGTTATGCGTGATGATATTGGCGAGCATGACGCGCTTGAATTCCTCCAGCGTCAGGCAGGCGTCCTGATCATATTTTTGGCCGCGCCGTTTTTGGACGTTTTCCTGTGGCTCATAGCCTGGTACTGAATCCCTGATGGTGCTGTGCAGGAGCCGAAAGCCACATTCCACCACCGACTTTCGGTCCGGGCGCATGCTAGGTGCATTGGTAACCGTGATTGCCAGGCCATCGCAGATTTGGCTGCTGTTTTTGCTGAGCATTTCCCCGCGGTCGCCTACGAACTCCTGCGGGAAAACCCCATGTGCCGGCCAATCAGCGGAGTTGTAAGGGATACCATAGCGCTGGCACAAAGCGGCCTTATCTTCCGTGATGCTGAGAATGGCCATCATGGCTGAAGTCCAGGATGCGGATTCGAAGCCGATATACCAGCCCACGATCAACCGGCTGAAGCGATCCTTGATTAGGAATAGCGTGGGTTTGCCGACGATCTTCGTGCGATCGGCCGATGAGACCAGATAAACGTCGGCAATCGATGCGTCGATTTCGTACACGTGGCCGACACCATGGCATGCTTCCATGATCGAACCCAACCTTGCGCGGTGATTCTGCTCAAAGTTCTTATCGCCCTTGCGGCGAAGAATAATTTCATCCCCAAGAATTTTATGGGCTTGATACAGGAATTGTTTGAAGGTGGGTCGCTCTCCCAGCGGAAGCAGATAGCGAGCACCATTCCCGTCCTGATAGGCGTAACGAAGTTCGAGCAGTCTGCGATACGCAGACTGATAGGTATGGAGGTCCCGCTTTACATACTCATTCTTGAGTATGGACTCAATCCAGGCTTTATCTTCATTGCCTAGGACATATACCTGATAGTCGATGTGTTTGGGCTTTCTGCCACGCCTCACGGGTTTTCCATCGCTTGAGACACCACATCGATGGAATAGACCCAGCAACGCATCCATCGTCTGACCACCTTGCCAATAACGGCGCAGATCCTTCATGAGCGTTTGTTTAGAGCATCCAAGTACTTCAGCCCTGGCTGTCACCAGTGGACCGCGTGTGGCAGGGTCAAAGATCGCTGAGTTGTCGATCAAGGGTTTGATACGCTCCCAGGCTTTGTTTCTGCGTTCAACAGCTTTATGAGACGCTCTGCCGGATTGGAAGCGATTCATAGGATCAACCTCCTTGCCGGATATTGGCTCGAGTTCATTGAGCTCATTTGTTGCCTTTTGCTGTGGCAGTGCCTTGGGATCATCCAGACGAATCACCCAGGCTTGGTCAGCAAAGGCGGACAACAGTCGTGTCGGATGGCCGGAATCCATAAATACGTCATTGCGAAACATATTCATCTCCCCTCAAAGAACGGCTCGGAGCCGGCCTGGCTGGGCAGTGACGATGAAGCTTGCCAGGGGGGAGTCTGGTAAGTTCGGACTTGATAAGTCGGGCATCAGGGTCCGTTCCCACATCAGCATGCGGGTGATGCGCAGGCCGGTGCCAACCTCCAGTCCATGCTTCACATCGTATTGAGAGCAGTAGTCTGATAGGGACCTGTCCTGTTTCCTCCTGATTAAGTCAGCGGTCATGCGCTGACGGTGCTCAGCGAAGAACCCGGGGGAGGGTTCTATCTCATTGGGCTTGAGCCATGCATCCCTGAACCAAAGGATGTTCTGTACCTTCAGCTTAGGGATTTTCGAGTGGAATACGATCTGGTGGGATGCATCCATCCCCTCGAAATACCGTCGTTGAATCTCGAGTTTTTCGAGTGACTCAGCGTTCTCGGCTTCCTCCTCGCGCTTTCCGTTAATGGCGATCAAGGATCGGGTGCCATGATTCATGACGGTTAGAAGGAAGTCCACGGTCATCACTGTCGGGACATGTGTGCCAGGGTAGTGCGGATGCCGAATCTCCGCGGCGGCGGCTATTTCGAGGGTCAGGTCGCGATCAAGTGGGTATTGCTCGCGGATGTCGATGACATTCGGCGCCCACTCAGCCCAGACCAGAATGTCTCGCTCCGTATCCGAAAATACGTGATGCTCTCGATCGGTTTTAATCCCCCAGATTCGGCGGCTGGTGCCTTTCGAAGAAAAATCAAATACAGAAAGCCAAGGCTTATATGCCGATCCTTCGCCCTGTCCGCAGCCTTCCATCCGAAATCGTTCAATGGTGGCTTCATCCCACTTTTTTGGACCACGTGCCATAATCAATCTCCTACACAGGTGCTATAGAGAAAGCGCTTCCAAATTGCCTGACCCAAGTGCGCTTCAAAAAAACTTGAGCTGATGGGTGTAGTTACAGGTTTGGCGTAGAATTTAACAATATCCCATATATGGGAGTATGTTCCCATTATCGGGAATTTATTTTTTTACTTTAGGATAAAATGGACTGGAACGCGGCTTCGTCGAGGTTGTTGAAAGTTGAGCTGGCTCGGAAGGGGGTCACCTACAAACAGCTTGTGCGGATGCTTGAGGCTATTGGGGTGAAAGAGACTGAGCGCTCGATCGCTAACAAGATGTCGCGAGGGACGTTTTCGACGGCGTTCTGTCTTCAGGTGCTGACGGCGATAGGTGTCAAGACGATGAATATATCTGATCAGCCATCGATTCCTGATGGCCAGGAAAGCTAGGTCAGTCGTAATAGTCCAGGAGGTTGGAATTGAACCAATGGCATGTAGCTACAGCAGCAGAAGCAATTGCAGCCGCCCAGTTTGCACGCTGTGGTTGGGATGTTTCTGTTCAGTACGGCGCGAATCAACCTGAATACGACTTGGTTGTAGTGAAGAAATCATTGATCCTCAAAGTTTCAGTGAAGGGTAGCCAAGATGGGGGCTGGGGTTTGACCCAGTCGCACATGAAGGAACGAAACTATCATCGTGCTGCAGACATTTGGCTTGCGAAGCATGCCAGAGATACTGTGCTTTGCTTTGTTCAATTCAAAGGCTTTGATATTGGGCAACTACCCAATGTGTATCTTGCTCGACCAACCGAAGTTGCGGAAAGACTTAAAGCGGCAGCAGGTGGGCGCGGAGATACCATTCTTAACGAGAACCACACATGGACTAGCCGGGCTGCAGCGGCAGGTACAACCGACCGTGTCAGATTCCTGGCGATTCAGTAACGATAGAGCTGAGAGTCTGGCACGTGGAGCCTGACTAGTAACCCCAGCGCGCCGTCAAAAAGCTGATTTACCCCGGAGCGATCAATTAATAGCTGTATTAATCCAGGCATGATCTTTCACCTCACCGGTCAGTCTCTATGCTTAACGATTCCGCAAACAATCTGAGCGCTCAATTGAGCAGCGAGTTTCAGAAGAGGTTGCTGGCAGCGTCTTTAAAGAGTTTGGAGGACACGTCAAATCCCCTTTCCTTCAACAACTTTTGTGCTGGATATCGCGAACTTGTTCGGCACGTATTGAGCGACCTGGCCCCGGACGCTGAAATCAAAGCCTGCACTTGGTACCTACCCGACACAACATCCAGGACCGGCATCACCCGCGCTCACGCAATAAGCTATGTTCTTCAGGGCGGCTTACCAAATGACTACGTAACCGACACCTTAGAGATTGATGTCTTGGAGAAGAAGAAGGAACTCATCAGTGCGATCAACAACCTAAATAAATATACCCACGTTAACGAAGGTACGTTTGGTGTCGATGCATTTCTTGCTTCGGCGGAAGCTGCGCTTGCTATCGATTCTTTGTCTAGCGTTCTTGAGCTTGCGAACCAATGCCGTGCTCAGTTAGCCCGAGCGCTAGAGGCCCATATTCACGAAGAGGTTGTAGCTCTCGCAATTAGCGAAACCATCGGAGCAATAGATGAGTTGGCGACACACCATTGCGTCGATGAAATCGATGTGGAAGAGGTAACCGTCACAAGGGTTGGTAGCGAGTTCATTCACCTGCGAGCATCTGGCACTATCGGGGTAGAACTTCAATGGGGCTCCAACGGCGACCTACGCCGCGGGGAGGGCGCGACGGGAAATGAGTCCTTTCCATTTAGTTGCGAACTGCAAAGTCACGTGGAAGATCCAGCCGTATTGGAGGCCATCGGAGACACTCTTTGCGTTGACACAAGCTCTTGGTGGGATGGTTATTACGATGAGGCATAACCCTGCGCTTAACCGCGTTCCCTTCGGTCGCTGGACGCTGCGCGATAAAGCCGCGCAGCACCAGTCAGCTTCACGTTAACCCCTATGCAACGCAACCATCTCTTCCGTGTATACATTGAGACATCGGCACTCAATGCGTTGCATTGTGAGTTGGGGCACGAAGATGCGGTTGCTACTAAGGCTCATCTAAATCTCAAAGGCAAGGGATGGTTTATTTCGCCTGTCGTGCTGTGGGAGATACAGGCGACCGAAGATCCGGAGCACCGGGAGAAGCTAATCTACTTTGCCCAACATCTATTTCAGGACGTATTGCTTCCCTCCCCGGAAGAACTATTAGTCAACTACATCAAAGCCGGTTGCCCGACTAACGAATCCAAGTACGACCTGGCTTCCTCTGGCATGTACTCGATGGCGTGGAAGGATATCTGCGCTATCAAAGAGAAAACCTTGATCTTTGATTCAAGTGACCACAAGCGCCTGAATGGAGTGCTCCGAAAATTCTGCAAGGACTATTACACCTTTGCCAAATTTGACTCAATCGACATTTCTCAAAACCCTGAGATTGCTTCAGCTCAATTTCAAATTCAGAAGCTTATCGATCACTTTGGCCTGATTCCGCAATCACAGCGCTACGATCAAGCCTTCGTTCGCCATTTCCGCATCGTTGCGTTCTATGTGCTTATGTTCATGTGTGCGGGCGCCGCAATTGATCGTCAAGTCATAGAGCGGTTCTGGTCTGGGCTTGGCATCCAAGATATGTCGGGAAGAATTGAATACACATTTACCCAGCTTAAGGCATTGTTTCAGCGCGGCCCCATGGCCGCGATTGCCCTGATGACTGAATCGCCCCGCCCGCACTAGACACTTTCGAGCCTGCTGAAATACTGCTTTTCGAACTCTACCGGAGACAGGCTGTTGTTGTAACCATGTCGCCGGGTCGGGTTGTAAAACATCTCG
>Ga0172367_10004786_pt1 | contig 16654 bp, 14 predicted proteins | sample Lak10m_FD_114542 | JGI IMG/M metagenome (GOLD analysis project Ga0172367, IMG submission 114542) | Freshwater microbial communities from Kabuno Bay, South-Kivu, Congo - kab_022012_10m | ecosystem: Environmental > Aquatic > Freshwater > Lake | place: Democratic Republic of the Congo: South-Kivu...
GCAATATCGAAGATCACTGGACGGTGTTGTATCGGGGCGGCTTTTATCGCGGTGGCGCCATTCACATGAGCGCGTTGGCCGGTATTGATCAGGCACTTTGGGATATCAAGGGCAAGGCACTGGAAGTCCCGGTCAGCCAGCTGTTGGGTGGCTCGGTGCGCAACAGTATCCGTGTTTACTCCTGGATTGGTGGCGACCGTCCGGCGGACGTTGCAGCAGCCGCCAGAGATGCTGTGGCGCGCGGGTTTACTGCGGTCAAGATGAATGCAACGGAAGAATTGCAGTTCGTCGATTCACATGAAAAAGTTGAAGCGGCGTTGGCGAATGTAGCGGCGGTGCGTAACGCAGTCGGGCCTCACGTGGGCATCGGTGTCGATTTTCATGGCCGCGTCCATAAGCCCATGGCCAAAGTGTTGATCAAGGAGCTCGATCCCTACAAGCTGATGTTCATCGAAGAGCCGGTCTTGAGCGAAAACTACGAGGCCCTGAAGGAGCTGGTGCCGTTGACCAATACCCCGATCGCGCTCGGTGAGCGGCTTTTTTCGCGCTGGGATTTCAAACGAATTCTGAGCGACGGCTATGTCGACATCATCCAGCCGGATGTGTCGCACGCGGGTGGTATCACGGAAACCCGAAAAATCGCCACCATGGCTGAGGCCTATGATGTCGCGGTGGCCTTGCATTGCCCGCTCGGTCCAATTGCGTTAGCGGCTTGTTTGCAAGTCGATGCCGTGTCGTACAACGCCTTTATCCAGGAACAAAGTCTGGGCATCCACTACAACCAGAGCAATGACTTGCTCGACTACCTGACACACCCGGAAGTGTTTGCCTATGAACAAGGCTATGTGACGATTCCGCAAGGTCCTGGATTGGGGATTGACATCAATGAAGACTACGTCAAGGAGCGTGCCGCGGTCGGACACCGCTGGCGCAACCCGATCTGGCGTCATGGTGATGGCAGCGTCGCCGAATGGTAGAAATTGCAACGCCTGATCGACAGGCCGGCTCCTTGGCGCGGGCGAATTAGCCTTTGACAGCGCCCATCGTCAGGCCCTTGGCCACGTATTTCTGGAAAATCATGGTCAGAATGATCGCAGGTGCCATGATGGCAACAGCTGCGGCCATCACACCACCCCAGTCGACTTCGGCATAGGACAGGAAGTTGTAGACAGCGATCGGCAGGGTTTTGGTCCGCTCCATGCTGAGCACCTGTGAAAACATGAAGTTGTTCCAGGAAAAGATGAACGAAAGTGTCGTGGCGGTGATGATGCCAGGGCCTGACAGCGGCAGGATGATTTTCAGAAACGCCATCTGTCGGGTGGCACCGTCGATCATGGCCGATTCTTCGAGCTCACGCGGGATCGTACTGAAATAGGTCGACATGATCCAGACCACGATGGGCAGCGCGATCAGCATGTGTGAAAGGATCAGCGCGACGTAACTGTCCATCAGGTTGAGCCTGGAGAAAATGATGTACCAGGGCATCAGGAATGAAATGCCCGGCATCAGGCGCGCCAGCAGGATGAACAGCGAGAGCCTTTTCTGCGCGTAGCGCGAAATCGAGTAGGCCGCCGGCAGTCCAAGCAGCAGCGACAGGCCGACCGCCATCGTGCCGACGATGGTCGAGTTCAAGAAATATTTCAGAAAGTCCTGTTCCTCGAAAACCTTGCGGTAATTCTGTAGCGTGGGCTCGAAGAACAGCTTGGGCGGCCAGGCGATGATGTCCACCTGTGTCTTGAATGACGATGTCAGCATCCACAGGAATGGAAATAGCACAACCAGCGCAATGATCAACACCAGCAGGTAGAACAGGATGGTGGTAACGATCTTGTTTTTCATCGCTGCTGCCTCAGATGTCGCTGGCTGCGCGCAGCTTCATGATGCCCAGACTGCACAGTAGCACCACCAGAAACAGCGCCACCAGAATGACCGACGACTGGCCCATGCGGAAATACTCGAAGCTGTACTTGAACCCCATGATATTGAGTGTCTCCGACGCGTACCCTGGGCCGCCACCGGTCATGGCGAAGATGATGTCGAAGGTCTTCAGCGCATCGATCAAACGCAGAATCATCGCTGTCAGAATGACCGGCATGACCATCGGAATGGTGACATAGCGCAGAATCTGCCACTCACTGGCACCGTCCACGCGCGCGGCTTCAACGGGCTCCTCCGACAGTCCGGCCAGGCCGGCGAGCACGATCAAAGTAATCATGGGCGTCCACTGCCAGACATCCACCAGGACCAGTGATGCAATGACGGTGTTTTCGCTCGACACCCAGCGACCCTGCGGCAGACCGAGCGCGTTGAGCGCGAAGTTGAGCAGTCCAATGGTCGGGTCGTAAAAAAGATTGAAGACGATGCCCACTGCGACCGGCGTGGCCACGAGCGGCAGCAGGAGCAGCAACTTGGCAAATGCCCTTCCGACGAAAGCGCGATTCAGGATTAGTGCGATGGCAACACCCAGCACGACCTCGAATGCCACGGCAAACGCCGTGAAGGTGAAGGTGCGGCCAAGTGCGTGCAGAAAACGTGGCTCCGAGAAAACGCGCAAGTAGCTGTTTAGACCGACAAAAGACGGGTCCATCCCGGAGGTTAGATTCCAGTTGGTAAAGCTCAGATACAGCGTGTAGAGAACCGGAAACACCATCAGCAATCCAATGAAAATGATGGCCGGCAGCGGGAACAAAATCCGCAAATTCCGTTCAGTAAAGCTTGACTGAATCATGGCTGCACTTCCACGCGAAAGTTGTGTTGAGCGATCCCGACCCGGCATGCGGGCCATCCACCGGGGTGAACGGCCCTTACGCCAGTCAACCAGCAGGTCGTTTATTTGCCGTATTCGCCGCTTTCCTGCAGCAGTTCGTTGACACGTTTGACTTTATCCTTGGCCAACTGATCGAGCTTGGTGGAAGTGCCCTTGGAGTTGATCGACTCGATGACCAACTCGCCGATGAGGTCGCGCGCCTCGCCCACGGCGCTCATGTAGGGCCGGTCAACCGGTGTGCCATTCTTGGCAGCAAAGGCGCGCGTCTCGATCAGACCGGGATTCATCTTGCTGCGAACGACCGGATCCTCCCAAACCGATGAACGTGCCATCGTGATGTTGCCCATCATTCCCTTGATTGCCATTTCCTTGCTCGACGCCCAGTTCAGAAACTTCATGGCCATGTCTTGTTTTTTGGACTGGCTGGCCACCGAGATGCCCCAGGACGAGACGATGAAAGGTGCATTGGTTTTGGGGCCAGCCGGGAAGTTGGCAATGTCAAAGTTGGCCACCGGGATTTGTGTCTTGGACTGATCGACGATCTGGCCATAGAACACCGAGGCGTCGGTCCACATCGCGATCTTGCCTGCCTGGAACAAGGGCATGATGTTTTCCCACGACATCGACGTCACGCCCTTCGGGCCATAGTTGCCGAGCAGTTTGCCGTAATAACGTATCGCGTCGACGGCAGGCTTCGAGTCGAACACCGCAGTGCCTTTGTCGAGATACTGGCCGCCGAAGTTGTAGATGTAGCTCGATGCCTGCGTCACGGCGGCCGCACCCTTGCCACGCGAGGCAACGCCGGCAACGCCGTCGGCGTTGAGTTTCTGTGCCGCTGCTTCGAATTCATCGAAGTTGGTCGGCACTTTCAAGCCTGCCTTTTGCAGCAAGTCCTTGCGGTAGTAGAAACCTGCCATTCGGTGACCAGCGGAACGATGTAGGGCTTGCCGCCAAATGAGGCGGCGTTCATGATGTTTTTCGGATAGTCGCTGAAGTCATAGCCAGTCAGGGGTGCGTACCAGCCGTTTTTCGAGAACATCTTGCCTTCCTGCAGTGGACGTGTCATGAAGACGTCGACGGTGGAAGACTTGGTGGCGAATTCGGTGGTGAGCTTTTGCGTCAACTGACTTTCCTGCAAGCTTTCGACGTTGACCTTGATGCCGGTGTCTTTCTCGAACTGCGGGATCGACAGCTTGAGCAATTCGCCGTAAGGGTGGTTGGCCACGAGCACGCGGATTTCACCCGATTGCGCCATGGCACCCACGCAGAGGCACAGCGAAGACAGTGCGACTCCGATTTTTGACAGTTTGTATTGCATGAAAATCTCCAGGTTAAAAGAGTTAAAGAGAAAAAACAATCCACCCTAAACAATCACGTCTGAGGTGTTCTTGTCGAACACGTGCGTGTTGACCATCTTGAAATCGATCTGGATCGACTCACCGACACCGATCGGCTGCTTCGGCACGGCCATGCGTGCCACCAGGGCATGCGCGCCGCAACTCAGGTGCGCGAAGATCTCGGAGCCAAGCAGTTCCACCACCTCCGCCTTGGCGCTGATCGTGCCGCCGACCTCAGCACCCGGTTGATGAAGCGCAATGTCTTCCGGACGCACTCCGAAGACGACATCCTTGCCAGCGTGCGCAAGCAGGTTGGCGCGAAAAGCTTCGGGCATCGCGACGCGAAAACTCCCACCGTCGATGGAAAACTGATCGGCTTCATTGACCAGGCGGGCGTCGAAGAAATTCATGGCCGGAGATCCGATGAAGCCGGCGACGAATCGGTTGACCGGCTTGGCATAGACTTCCATCGGCGCGCCGCTTTGCTGTACTACGCCGCTGTTCATGATGAAGATGCGGTCGGCCATGGTCATGGCCTCGACTTGATCGTGCGTGACATAGATCATCGTTGCGCCCAGACGGCGATGCAGTTTGCTGATTTCGGCACGCATCGCAACGCGCAGCTTGGCATCCAGGTTGGACAGTGGCTCGTCGAACAGGAACACTTTGGGCTTGCGCACGATGGCCCGGCCTACCGCGACGCGCTGGCGCTGGCCACCCGAGAGTTCCTTGGGCTTGCGCTCCAGCAGTTCGTTGAGTCCGAGGATGTCGGCAGCCTCATGCACCCGGGCGTCAATCTCGGGTTCGGAGAGCCCGCGAATCTTCAGGCCGAAGCCCATGTTTTCGCGCACGTTCATGTGCGGGTACAGGGCATAGTTCTGGAACACCATGGCGATGTCGCGATCTTTTGGGGCCATGTCGTTGACCAGCGTGTCACCGATGAAGATTTCGCCTGAAGTGATGGTTTCCAGGCCGGCGATCATGCGCAAGGCGGTCGACTTGCCACAGCCAGAAGGCCCCACCAGCACGGCAAACTCCTTGTCCTGAATTTCGATCGATACATCGTTGACGACGGTGACGGAGCCGTACCGTTTGACGATGTTTTTCAAAGTAACTTTGGCCAAGCGCGATCACTCCTTGTTCAATCGGGGGGGCTGAAGGCTCAATGTCCGGCAGGCGTCCAAGAAACAGTTGCTCGTCGGCGCACGCCGGAGAACTGACATCATACTCGGCATTCGTTGCGTTGCCCGAGGTGAGCCTGATCCATCGAGATAGGGTCAGGTCCTTTAAATTTTTGTAGTTCTGGCCCGATCCCAGCCCGGCGCCAATCACGGCCAGCCGCAAGCGGAATGACTCCATGCCCGGTGCAGCAGCCATGGCCGTTACAGCAAGTCAGCCATGGCATCGGGCGCGATGATGGCGCCTCGGTGGGCAATGACCCTGGCCGCCAGTCGGTTGCCAAATTGCGCCGCATCCTGCGGCGGCGAACCGCGCAGGCGTCGGCTCAGGTAACCCGCGGCAAAAGAGTCACCGGCAGCCGTGGTGTCCACCACGTTCGCCACGGTCTGGGTGGGGACACTGTGCCAATCGCTGCTGCCCGAACGAACCAGCGTCGGCGCTGCGCCGCGTTTGATGACGACCTCGGGCACCTTGAGTTCCTGCGCGGCAGCCACGGCGCGTTCCAGCGAGGTCAAACCAAACAGCGCCTGATGGTCGTCGGCAGTGATCAGGGCCGTGTCAGCCACCGCAAAGGCGCGGCTGAAGCTGTCGCGCGCCACTGCGATGTCGGGCCACAGGCTCGGGCGGTAGTTGTTGTCGAACACCACGGTGGCACCGCGCGTTCGCAGCGCCTGGGCAAACGACAGCAGCCGGTGGCGCCCCTCAGTGGGCAGGATGGCCAGGCTGATGCCCGAGAAGTAAAAAGCGTCCCATTCGCCGATGCGCGCTTCCAGCGGGGTCTCTGGAACTTCAAAATAGGCTTTGGCAGCACTGTTGTCGCGCCAAAAGCTGAAGCGGCGCTCACCGTGGGAGTCGAGCTGGATCTGGTACAGGCCCGGCAAGCGACCCGGAATGTGGCGCACCAGGTCCAGCGCCAGTCCGTCCTGCGCCCAGCGGCGCTCCAGTTCAAGACTCAGCGGGTCGTCACCCAAGGCAGTGGCGTACCAGGTCTTGATCACGCCAGCACCGCAGCGTGACAGATAGACCGCGGTATTGAAGGTGTCACCGCCATAACTCTGCTGCATGGCGCCAAAGGCGGTGCCATTGAGTTCGAGCATGCATTCGCCAAACAAGGCGACTTTGATTGGATTTTTCACAGTCAATGATTCCTCGGCGCATATTTGCAGACTGCCTCCCAAAGCCCATTGAGGTAAACAGCGCCCAGGGCCCGGTCGTACAGGCCGTAACCAGGCTTGCCGGTCTCGCCCCAGATCATGCGGCCGTGGTCGGGGCGCACATAGCCCTCAAAACCGACATCATGGTAGGCCTTGATGATCTCGGCCATGTCGAGCGAGCCGTCGCAGGAGTTGTGGGTGGACTCGTAAAAGGTGCCATCCTCCTCGACCTTGACGTTGCGCAGGTGACCGAAGTGAATGCGGCCCTGGCCGCCGAACTCGCGCACCAGCGACGCAATGTTGTTGCACAGATCCGCTCCGAGCGAGCCCGAACACAGGGTGATGCCGTTGGCGTTTGAATCGACGATTTTGACCAGGCGTGCCAGGTCGTCACGGTTCTTCACGATGCGCGGCAAGCCAAAGATCGGGCGCGGTGGGTCGTCCGGGTGCATGGCCATCTTGATGCCGACCTCCTCGGCGACCGCAATGATGGCCTTGAGGAAGTATTCCAGGTTGGCCCACAAGGCGTTTTCATCCACCGCCTTGTACTCGGCCAGCAGGCTCTTGAGCTGCTCGGGCTTGTAGCTGGCGTCCCAGCCCGGCAGGGCAATGCCTTTTTCGGGGTCGATTTGGGACACAGCTTGGGCATCAAAGGCCAGCGTGAACGAGCCGTCGGGCAGCTGCTTGGCCATCTCGGTGCGTGTCCAGTCAAAGACCGGCATGAAGTTGTAGCAGATCACCTTGACGCCCACGGCTGCGCAGTTGCGGATGTTCTGCTGAAAATTGGCAATGAGCCGGTCACGCGAGGGCTTGCCCAGCTTGATGTCTTCGTGCACCGGCACACTTTCGACCACCTCGAACTTGAGGCCGGCGCCCTCGATGCGATCGCGCAGGGCTTGCAACTTGTCCAGCGGCCAGACTTCACCCACCGGGACGTCATAGATGGCGGACACAATGCCATACATGCCGGGAATCTGGCGGATGTATTCGAGCTTGACCGGGTCAGATTCGCCATACCAGCGGAAAGTCATTTTCATTGCGGTGAACTCCAGGTTGTGTGCGGTGAAGCGGGAGGGTCAAAGGGCTATTTGCGCTGCCGTCGTCACGTCCGGGTGGGCTGCCAAGCGGCGCAAACCATCCAGCAAGTCGGCTTTGAAGCCGCCATGTTATCGCGGACGTTGTCATCCAATGACCCGGTCAGCGCTGATTGCGGGCTTCTCAGAACTTCGGTTGTGCGCTTACCTTTTCCATACGGTTGTCACACCTGAGCCGAATGCATTGGCGTGGCAGCTTGGCGTCGTGCTTGGGTCCGGACGGTATTGATCAGGGACATGCTGGTGGACGAGGTGTGGCCCCACGGCGCAAAAGTCCAGTACCTGTTCCCGGTCGACGCGGGAATTGGGATCGAGCCTAAAAGCTGGTGATTTTCCGGGAGATTTATACGGTTTATTGCGTATTCTCACGTACTGGTGGGAGTATTCAAATATACTCGGTGCAGTATTTTTCGGGAAGCCTTTATGGACGCGTCTTCTTTGTTGTATTCAATCGTTCGATCTGCACGGGTGCGGCGCACGCTGCTTGCATTGATGTCACTGGCGGCGCTGTCGGTGACCGCGCAAACGCCTCCCGAAGTCGCCGTGGCGGCCGTGCAGCGCAAGGCCGTGGGCAGCGGTTTCGAGCTCGATGGCGTGGTGCAACCGGTCAGGCAAAGCACCGTGTCGGCGCAGGCTTCGGGGCGCTTGGTTGCGCTGTCTGTCAAGGCCGGCGATGCGGTGCGCGCCGGGCAGTTGCTGGCCACCATTGACGACCGGGAAGCGCAAACCGGGGTACAACTCAGCCGTGCCCAAGCGGCACAGGCGCAGGCCGAATTGCGCAACGCGCAAGCCAATTTTGATCGTACCCGTGAGTTGCTGGCGCAGGGCTTTGTCAGCCAAGCCGCCATGGACACGGCCGACGCCCAGCTCAAGTCGGCGCAAGCCGGCCGTGACCAAGCCAGCGCCAGCGAAAAGCAGTCCGGCCTGACGCAGGGTTTCACCCGGGTGACAGCACCTTTTGATGCCTTCGTGTTGCAGACGCTCGCCGAGACAGGCGACCTGGCTTTCCCCGGCAAGGCGCTGTTGACACTCTATGCGCCCCTGCCCCTGCGGGCCGTGGTGCAGGTGCCGGTGTCGCGCTCGAAGCTGGTGCAGGACAGCGCGGCAGTGGAGGTTCAGCTGCGCGGTGCAGACGGTTCCATGCAGTGGGTTAGCCCCAGCCAGACCAGTCACTTGCCCACCGCAGATGCGGTGTCGCAAACCATCGAGTGGCGGCTGGAGTTACCCGCGAGCGCAGCGCGGGGCCTGCTTCCGGGCCAGCAGGTGCGGGTACGTTTTGCCGCCGGCCAGTCGCTGCGCCTACTCATCCCGGCGGCAGCCGTGTTGCGTCGTGGCGAGTTGACAGCCGTCTATGTGGTCTCCAACCAGGGGTTCGCGCTCAAGGCCGTGCGACTCGGCGCTGAACATGGCGCGTTGGGCGTCGAGGTGCTGGCGGGCTTGAGCGACAGTGACCGCGTGGCGCTGGATCCGGTGCGCGCGGGTCTGGCGGGCGCCAGGGCAGCTGATCACGCGACGCGGTGAGATGAGCATGTCTGACGAATCCAAATTGGGCATCTCCGGGCGCATGGCGCGCGCTTTCAAACTCAATGAAATCACGCCCTTGCTGGCCTTGGTGGCACTGCTGCTCGGCATTTTTGCGGTGCTGGTGACGCCGCGGGAAGAGGAGCCGCAAATCAATGTGACCATGGCCAACGTGCTGATTCCCTTCCCCGGGGCCAGCAGCGTCGATGTGCACAACATGGTGGCGCGTCCGGCCGAGCAGGTGCTGAGCCAGATTGCCGGCATCGAGCACACGTATTCCGTGGCCCGCCCCGGTATGGCAGTGATGACGGTTCAGTTTAAGGTGGGCGTGCCGCGCACCGAAGCACTGGTGCGCCTCTACGATGTGCTCAATGCCAACCAGGACTGGTTGCCGCGTGAGTTGGGAACACTGACACCGATTGTCAAGCCCAAGGGCATCGACGATGTGCCGGTGCTGGCCGTCACGCTGTGGAGCCCGGATGCGCTGCCTGCCGTCGATCTGGAGCGGGTGGCGCACACGGTCGAGGCGGAATTGAAGCGGGTGCCGGGCACGCGCGAGGTGCAGACCATTGGCGGGCCGCAGCGTGCCGTGCAGGTGTGGCTTGACCCGGTGCGCCTGCGCGAGCGTGGCGTCGATGTGCTGTCGCTCAAAGCCACGCTGGCCGCTGCCAACGCCAGCATGCCCTCGGGTGCCGTGCTCGACCCGCAGGCCCCGGGCGGGCAGATGCTGAGCGTGGAAACCGGCGAATTTTTGCGTTCGGAACAGGATGTGGGCGATCTGGTGGTGGGCGTCAGCAAAGGCATGCCGGTGTACCTGCGCGAAGTGGCGCGCATCGAGACCGGCGCCCAGTTGCCGCAGCGCTACGTCTGGTACACACCGGGAGTCGGTGCTGTGGATGCGCCCACCGGAGAAGCAATCGCCGCAGGCGGGGTCTATCCGGCGCTGACGCTGACCGTGACCAAAAAACCCGGCACCAACGCGGTGGATGTAGCCAAGGCCGTGCGCGCACGCGTGCAGGAGCTTGGCAACACCGTGATCCCCGCCAACATGCAAACCACCATTACACGGGACTACGGTGAGACAGCAGCTGAAAAAGCCAACAAGCTGATCCAGAAGCTGGCGTTTGCCACCGGCTCGGTGATCTTGCTGGTGGGCTTTGCGCTGGGCCGTCGCGAGGCGGTGATTGTGGGTGCCGCCGTCATCCTGACGCTGACAGCCACGCTTTTCGCGTCCTGGGCCTGGGGCTTCACGCTGAACCGGGTTTCACTGTTCGCGCTGATTTTTTCCATCGGTATTCTGGTCGATGACGCCATCGTGGTGGTGGAAAACATCCATCGGCATCAAAAGCTGTATCCGGATCGCAGCTTGCGCGAGATCATTCCGGGGGCGGTCGATGAGGTCGGCGGCCCCACCATCCTGGCCACCTTGACGGTGATTGCCGCACTGTTGCCGATGGCGTTTGTCACCGGGCTGATGGGCCCCTACATGAGCCCGATCCCAATCAACGCCAGCCTGGGCATGGCGATTTCTCTTGGCATTGCCTTCACGGTCACGCCGTGGCTGGCGCTGAAAGTGATGCGCGCGAACGGTCACGCCGACGCCGCCCATCACGACACCAAGGGCCTCGGGCCCAAACTGCAGCGCCTGTTCACCTGGGTGCTGACGCCGTTTCTTGAAAGCGCCAGAAGACGCTGGCTGCTGCTTCTGGGCATTTTGGCCGCGCTGCTGCTTTCCGTGGGCTTGACGCTGGTGCAGTGGGTGGTGCTGAAAATGCTGCCTTTCGACAACAAGAGCGAGTTCCAGGTAGTGGTTGAAATGCCGGCTGGTACGCCAGTCGAAAACACCGCCGCCACCCTGCATGAGATCGGCGCCTATCTGGCACAGCAACCCGAGGTACTCAACCTGCAGGCCTATGCCGGCACGGCCTCGCCGATCACTTTCAACGGTCTGGTGCGCCAGTACTATTTGCGTTCCGATGCCGAGCAGGGCGACGTGCAGGTCAATCTGGTGGACAAGCAACACCGCAGCGACAAGAGCCACGTGATTGCGCAGCGCCTGCGTCCGGCACTGGAGCAAATTGGCGCGCGCCACCAGGCGCTCATCAAAGTGGTGGAGGTGCCGCCCGGTCCGCCGGTGATGTCGCCGCTGGTGGCTGAGGTCTATGGCCCGGACGAGGCGGGTCGTCAGGCGTTGGCGCGCCGGGTAGCGCAAGCCTTTGTCGCCACGCCCGACATCGTGGGGGTTGACACGTCGCTCAAAGACGATGCGCCGCGCGCTTACCTGCGGGTGCGTCGCCAGCGCGCCGAGTCGCTGGGAATTCCGGTGGCGGCGGTGGCGCAGACCGCGGCCATGGCGCTCAGCGGCGTCGATGCAGCTTACCTGCATGATGGCCATACCAAATACCCGGTGCCGGTGCGCCTGCAATTGCCGCTGGCAGATCAGGTTGGGCTCGATGCGATTCTGGCCATGCCTTTGCGCGCAGCCAATGGTCAGATGGTGCCACTGTCGGAGCTGGTGCAAGTGGAGCAGGGTGTGATCGACAAGCCCTTCTTCACCAAGGACTTGCAGAGCGTCAGCTATGTCTTCGGCGACATGGCTGGCAAACTCGACTCCCCGCTGTACGGGCTGTTTGCCATCCGCGACAAGCTGCAGGCGGCTGCACTGCCCGACACGGGCACTCTTGGCGAATACTGGATCAGCCAGCCCAGCGATCCCTACCGCCAATACGCCGTCAAGTGGGACGGCGAATGGCAGATCACCTATGACACCTTCCGCGACATGGGCGCCGCCTATGGCGTGGGCCTGATCCTGATCTACCTGCTGGTGGTGGCGCAGTTCAAGAGCTACCTGACGCCGCTGATCATCATGGCGCCGATTCCGCTGACCATCATCGGCGTGATGCCGGGCCATGCGCTGCTGGGCGCGCAGTTCACCGCCACCAGCATGATCGGCATGATTGCGCTGGCGGGCATCATCGTGCGCAACTCCATCTTGCTGGTGGACTTCATCGAACTGCAAGTGGCGCAGGGCGTGAAGTTCAAAGAGGCGGTGGTGCAGTCGGCCGCCGTGCGCGCGCAACCCATCGCGCTGACCGGGCTGGCCGCCATGATCGGCGCCTTCTTCATTCTGGACGACCCGATCTTCAACGGGCTGGCCATTTCACTGATTTTCGGGATTCTGGTGTCCACCCTGCTCACGCTGGTGGTGATCCCGGTGCTGTATTACGCGCTGTACTGGCGTCGTATCAAGACGTGCGAAGACGCGTCGGTTTCCCCGCGGTAACCCGCTTTTTCCATTCATTCAACATCAACTGGAGACAAGACAATCATGGCTCACATCGTCATCATGGGCGCTGGCATCGGCGGCATGCCCGCCGCGTATGAACTGCGTGAAATGCTCCCGCCCGAGCACCGCATCACCGTCGTCAACAAAACCGATTACTTTCAGTTTGTGCCCAGCAACCCCTGGCTGGCGGTGGGCTGGCGCGACCGCGACACGGTGACGCTGCCGATTGCCCCCTACCTGGAACGCAAGAAGATTGGTTTTATTGCCAAAGAGGTCACTCAGATTGACGCCGAAGGCAACAAGCTCACGCTCGTCGACGGCCAGACGCTGGACTACGACTACCTGATCATCGCCACCGGCCCCATGCTGGCGTTTGACGAAGTGCCCGGCGCCGGCCCGGTCAAATCCGGCGGTGGCGGTCATACGCATTCGATATGCCATGTGGATCATGCGCAGGAGTTTTTCAGGCACTATGAAGAGTTTTTGAAGAATCCGGGCCCGATCGTTATCGGCGCCATGCCCGGCGCCAGCTGCTTCGGCCCGGCGTATGAATTTGCCATGATCGTCGACACCGACCTGCGCAAGCGCAAGCTGCGCAGCAAGGTTCCCATGACCTTCGTCACCAGCGAACCCTACATCGGTCACCTGGGTCTGGGTGGTGTGGGCGACAGCAAGTCGATGCTGGAGTCCGAGTTCCGCAATCGGCACATCAAGTGGATCACCAACGCCAAGACCACCAAGGTGGAAGAAGGCAAGATGTTCGTCACTGAAGTCGACGACCGCGGCAACGTGCTCAAAGACCATGAGGTCGCGTTCAAGATGTCGATGATGTTGCCGGCCTTCAAGGGCGTGCCGGCCGTGGCGGCCGTGCCCAAGCTGTGCAACCCGCGCGGCTTTGTGCTGATCGACGAATTCCAGCGCAGCAAGGCATACCGCAACATCTTCTCGGCGGGCGTCTGCGTCATGATTCCGCCGGTGGAAGTCACACCGGTCGCCACCGGCACCCCCAAGACCGGCTACATGATCGAAAGCATGATGAGCGCCATTTGCCACAACATCGCCGACGAACTGGTGGGCAAGCCCGCGCAAGCCAAGGGCACCTGGAACGCGGTGTGCCTGGCCGACATGGGCGACACCGGCGCCGCCTTTGTGGCGCTGCCGCAGATTCCGCCGCGCAACGTCAATTGGTTCAAGAAAGGCAAATGGGTGCACCTGGCCAAGATTGCGTACGAAAAATACTTCATGCGCAAGTTGAAAAAAGGCACCTCCGAGCCGATCTATGAAAAATACATCATGGGCCTGCTCGGCATCAATCGTCTCAACAAGTAATCGAAGGAGTTTTTACCATGACCGTACAACGCTATATTTTGGTTTTTGCCGGCCTGTTCATCCTGATTTCGCTGGCGCTGGGGGTGGAAGGCAGCCCGCTGTTTGTCAGTAAATGGGCCTTGGCCTTCACGGCTTTTGTCGGTGCCAATTTGTTTCAATCGGGTTTCACCAACTTCTGCCCGTTGGGCATCATCCTCAAGAAGCTGGGCGTGCCTGAGCAGCAAATCGGCTGCCACTGAACACCGCAGAATCACCATGACGGGGTTGACCAACGAAACTGCCCGCACCGAGGTGCTCAACCGCCTGCGTCGCGCAGAAGGTCAGATCCGCGGCGTGCAGCGCATGATCGAGGAGGGGGAGCCATGCCTGAAGATCGCGCAACAGTTTTCTGCCGTGCGCAAGGCGCTGGACAGCACCTACCTGCGCATGACGGTGTGCTTCATGGAGCAGGAAATGCACGACCACCTGCAGCCGGATGTACTTCAAAGAGAAAACCTGAGCGTCATGCTCAAAGACATGGAAACGCTGCTGGCACGGATGGGGTGATCGAAAGCCCGCAACACATTGGCTTTCGACCTATCTTCATAAGGGGCCCGAAGCTATTGTCAAGCGTGTGAGGAGGTGCAGGACTCAATCACGCCACCCCCCAGACACACCTCGCCGTCGTACACCACGGCCGACTGCCCGGGGGTGACGGCCCATTGCGGTTCGGCAAAATCCAGCGCAAAAACTTCGGCTGAAGCCGTAGACAACTGACACGCCGCATCGGCCTGGCGGTAACGCGTTTTGGCTGCCAGCGCGCCAGCTTGCGGTGCGGCACCACTGACCCAACTGGCTTGCCCGGCGCTCAAGCGCATGGATTGCAACCACGGGTGATCGTGCCCCTGCACCACCCACAACGTGTTGGTGCCCATGTCCTTGCGCGCCACAAACCAGGGCGCGTGGTCGCCTCCACCCCGCCGCGCGCCCTTGGCCTTGAGGCCACCGATGCCCAGGCCCTGGCGTTGCCCCAGCGTGTAGAAACTCAGGCCCACGTGTTCGGCAATGGTCTGGCCTTTGTCGTTCTTGATCGGGCCCGGCGTTTTGGCCAGATAACGGTTCAAGAAGTCCCGAAACGGCCGCTCGCCGATAAAGCAGATGCCGGTGGAATCTTTCTTCTTGGCGTTGGGTAGCCCAATCTCCAGCGCCAGCCGGCGCACCTCGGTTTTGAGAAGCTCCCCCACCGGAAACAACGTTTTGGACAACTGTGCCTGATTGAGCCGGTGCAAGAAGTAGCTCTGGTCCTTGGCGGGGTCCAGCCCTTTGAGCAGTTCGTGCTGTTGCGTCTGTGCGTTCAGGCGCACCCGTGCGTAGTGCCCGGTGGCAATCTTGTCGGCGCCCAGGCGCATCGCATGGTCCAGAAACGCCTTGAACTTGATTTCGGCGTTGCACAGCACGTCGGGGTTGGGTGTGCGCCCCGCGCTGTATTCGCGCAAGAAGTCGGCAAAGACGCGGTCCCTGTAGTCGGCGGCAAAGTTGACGTGCTCAATCTCGATGCCGATCACGTCGGCCACCGCGGCGGCGTCCAGAAAGTCCTGGCGCGACGAACAAAATTCATTGTCATCGTCATCTTCCCAGTTCTTCATGAAGATGCCGATCACCTCGTGGCCTTGTTGCTTGAGCAGCCAGGCGCTGAGCGCGGAGTCCACCCCGCCGCTCAGGCCCACCACGATGCGTTGCTTGGGGGCGGCTTTCACGTGGGCGCGGCGGTGAAGACGCTGGCGTCGGTGTGGATCAGGTCCAACGCAAAGCGTTGCCCACGCAGGTAATCTTCCATGCACCGCACAATCAGCGGGCTGCGATGCCGGTCGGCGCTGGTGCGAATCTCGTCCGGGCTGAGCCACAGCGTGCGCACGATGCCGGTGTCCAGGCTGCGCCCCGGTTGCAGCGCGCCCAGCTCGCCACCAAAGGCAAAGCGCAGGTAGGTGATGTCTTCGGCCGCATGGCCTGCGCGCGCCGGTCGGTGAAAGCGCGACATGTAGGCACCCAACAAAAATTGAGGTGTGAAGAGATGCATGGTTTCTTCCAGCGCCTCGCGCGCGCACCCCTGCACCAGGCTCTCGCCTTCATCCAGGTGACCGGCCGGGTTATTTAGCCGCAGTCCCTCGGGCGTGTGCTCCTCCACCAGCAGGAATTTGCCGTCTTTTTCAATGATTGCCGCCACCGTGGCGCTGGGTTTCCATCGTTCATTCATGGCTGAATTATCCTTCGATGAAACTTTGATCTCGATCAATAGTACAGCACTCTTATAGATGACTTCCCGACAAACTGATGTAAGCTTGCGCGGCTGTTCGGGCGGCCGGTCCAGACGGCAACATCACCATTACATGAGGAGTCGCGATATGGCAAGTGGTACCCCCACAAGTTCTTCCGAACCCAGCAAGCCCGCGCAGCGCATTGGCGTACTGCGCGAGGTTTTTCCAGGCGAAAAACGCGTCGCCACCGTCCCCGAGGCGGTCGAAAAACTGATCAAGCTGGGCTTTTCCGTCATCATTGAAAGCGGGGCCGGCAACGGCGCTGACGTCAGCGACGAAGCCTATCAGGCCGCCGGCGCCAGCATCGCGCCCGACGCGGCTGCCTTGTGGAACGGCGCCGACATCGTCTTCAAGGTGCGCCCGCCTACAACCGAAGAAGTGGCACAAATGCACACCGGCCAAACGCTGATCAGCTTCATCTGGCCCGCGCAGAACCCCGACCTGATGCAGACGCTGGCAGCCAAGGGCGTCACCGTGCTGGCCATCGACTCGCTGCCGCGCACCCTGAGCCGCGCGCAAAAGATGGACGCGCTGACCTCCATGGCCGGCGTGAGCGGCTACCGCGCCGTCATTGAAGCGGCCAACGCGTTCGGCCGATTCTTCAACGGCCAGATCACGGCTGCAGGCAAGGTGCCTCCAGCCAAGGTGTTCGTGGCCGGCGCCGGGGTGGCCGGCTTGGCGGCCATCGGCACC
>Ga0172367_10004788_pt1 | contig 16648 bp, 18 predicted proteins | sample Lak10m_FD_114542 | JGI IMG/M metagenome (GOLD analysis project Ga0172367, IMG submission 114542) | Freshwater microbial communities from Kabuno Bay, South-Kivu, Congo - kab_022012_10m | ecosystem: Environmental > Aquatic > Freshwater > Lake | place: Democratic Republic of the Congo: South-Kivu...
TAATAAAAATAAAAACTTTTATAAATAATTATTTTTTATTTTTTATAAATATTTATTTTTATTTTATAATAATCTTTATAATAATCTTTATAAGAATCATATAATAATCATATAAGAATCATAAAAACTTTTATAAATATTAATCTGCATAAATAAAACCATAATTTTGATCATCTAAATTATCATCATCTATATCATCTTCAATACCTAATTTAAATTCATTATCATCTTCAGGTTCATCATCAATAATTACTTTTTCTTGATTAATACCTTTATTATCATCATCATCTTTAAATTCTAAACCTATTTTTTTTAATTCTTTAATCATATCTTTTTCTTCTCTAGTTTTTTTATTAAGAGTTGCTAAAATTTTATCTTTATTTGCTTCTCTTATTTTATTAATATAAGCTAATTGTTCTTCAGGTGTAGGTATTTTATAATTATTTAATATATTAATAGTTTTTTTATTAATATCACTAATAATTTGTTTAACAATAGTATCTGATATTTCAATAAGAGGATTTAATTTAGGTTTTTCAATAATATTAGGGAATGATGGTAAACACATAGCTCTAATAATAATAATAGTTCTAATTTGAATAATATCAGTAATATTTTCATCATTAATAATAGAAGATAATTTATCAAGTTCTTTAATTGTTTCATTAATATTAGAGATAAAAGGTTTAGCTTTTTCATTAAGATGAGTATAAAGACATAATGAAATCATATTTAAAATTTGTTTATAATTATCAAAAGAATATGATTTAGATTTCATTAAAATAATAAGAGATTTAGAAAAGAAATTAGATAAATAATTATCAATATGAATATAATAAGATTTTCTCAAATTTTCTTTAATAATTTTTAAATTATCTGAACTAATAATAGTATTTGTATTTTTATTCATATTAGTAAACCATTCTTCTAAAGTACTTTCATAAAAATCTTTATAATTAATAAAATTAGAAATTTCTTTAAATAATTGAAATTCTTTTTCTTCAATTTCATTTTTAATAATATAAAATCTTTTTGATCTTTTATTATTTAATACTCTATTAGATGCATATTTTTTTTTAGCTTTTCTAATATCTTTTCTTTCATTATTAATAAAAATATCTGCACTAAAATTATCATCTATTTGTTCTAAACAACAACCTAAAAGATATTTATGTATTTTTTTATATTTAAAAGAGGGCATATAAACAAGAGCTTCAATAAATGCATCAAGAAGTTTATCTTTTTTAAGTTTTTTATCTTCACTATTTAATATATTAGTTAATATATTACCAGTTTCAAAACCTTTATTTACTTTTTTCTTTTTAATACCAAGACTATTAAATGCAGTTAAATCATCTTGATAATTACTTTTAAGTTTTTCAACAATAATTTTTTTATAATTTCTATCTAATTCTAAATAATTAAAATCATTTTCAGAAAATTCTTCTTTATATACATCCTTAAATACACAAATTAAATAATATAAGACACCATCTTTACTATTCATATCATAAGGTGCACCATAATCATTCCAAAGTTCAATACAACCTAAATAACAATTATTTCTAATAAAAATAAGATTATCAGTAAGAATATCATTTTGAATTATAATAGCCCATTTACAAATAGATGTATATATCATATCAATTATAGTTTTCATATATTCAATATTTGCTTCTTTAAGTTTAGGATTTTCATCATCAGTATTTAATACATATTTAATTGTTTTTGCAGCTAATTCTTTATAATAAGTATCATTATAATCACCTTTAATAATTTCTCTAATAATAATTTCTTTTTCAGGAATACCACGATAAAGATTAAATAGATGAGTAGTAATTAAATCATAATTAATAGGTAATTTACTAATAAATTTTATTTTAGATAGGAAAGGAAGAACAATTTTTAAAGCTTCAGAATAACCTTTTTCTAAATTATAATAATAATTTTTTAGTTCATTATCTATAATTTTTTTATCTTTTTCATTTTCATCATCATCTAATTCATCATCTTCATCATCATCTTCTTCTTCTTTATTATCATCATTTATATAAACCGCATTTTTTTTAAATTCATCAATAATAACAGGAACACCTTCATAATCATCAATATTAGCTCCTTTAATTATTTCAGCTTCATCATTTTTAAAATTAAAAGTAATTTTAAAGATATCAGAATATTTATTTTCAAGTTTTTCGAAGATATTAATAATATCATTAATTTCTTCTAAAAGGAGAGTTTTTCTTAAAAATTCTAAAGAATTATTAATACTTAAATTTTTTCTTACTTGTCTAATATTTTTAATAACTTCTTGATAATTTTCTTCATTTATATTATAAATAAGTAATCCAATATCTTTAACTATTGGAAAATAATCAATATCAACTAATTCATCTTTATAATTATCTAATAAATCTTTTAATTTACTTGAAGTTTTAATAGTTATTTCTGCAAATTTCTTTAATGAATCTAATGATTTAAAGAAATCAAATCTATTATTTTTAATATTAACTGGTCTTAAAGGTCCAACTGTTGAATATTTAATATTTAATTCTTTTTCATTTTTATTTAATTCTTCTAAATATTTTTTAAGAATATTAAAATCTGTTATATTAATTGTATCTAAATCCTTATTAAATTTTTTAAATAAAGAATTAATATTTTGAAAATGATATTCATCTTTATCTATTTTATCTATTGGTAATTTAATTTCATATTCATTTATTAAATCTTCAAATGATGCATGATTATTACCAGATTTAAATTCTTTCTTATCTCCTTTTCCTAAAAAACTTACTATCTTTTCATTTAAATAATCATCATCTAATACAACTGGTTCATAAAAATATACTCCCAATATTGGTATATCTCTCTCATCTTCTTTATATATTATATATTTATCATTTGTTCCTTCTTTGGATAAATCAATAATTGTTTTAGTATTAGCTGTAAATTTTATTTTAGTACTATCATTATCATATATAAGAGGAAACCATATTTTATTTTTATTTTTAAAAGCTTCATTAACTGGTTGTTTATTACTACTTTTAATTTTATTTATAAAATCTATTAATACTGGTAATTTTATATCTTCTTTATCATCATTTTCTTCATCAAATAATTCATTTTCTTTATCTTTAAAAATATCTCTATTTGCATCTGCAACAATAATAAAATTATTAGTATTAATATTTTTCTTTTGTCTTTCTATTATTGAACTAAATAAATTTAAAAAACTATCTGCTTTAGATTTTGATTTAAAAAATGCAAATAAATAATTATAAATTTCTTCATCTGAAAATGCAACAAATGTAGGATTTAATTTTATTATCTCTTTTAATGATACTATTTCATAATAATCTATTTCATCTAATTCCTCATTCTCTCCTAAATCCTCTTCCTTATTTTCCTCCTCTTCCTCTTCCTCTTCCTCTTCCTCTTCCTCTTCCTCTTCCTCTTCCTCTTCCTCTTCATCTTCATCTTCATCTTCATCTTCATCTTCATCTTCATCTTCCTCTTCATCATTATCTTCTTCATCTTCATCTTCATCTTTATCTTCATCATTATCTTCTTCATCTTCATCATTATCTTCTTCATCTTCATCATGTTCTTTAATATCATCTTCTTCATCTTCATCTTTATTTGATTTTGATTTTTTTATTTCATCTTCATTATTATCATCTTTATTATCATCTTTATCTTTATTTGATTTAGATTTTTCTATTTTATCTTTAATATCATCTTCATCATTATCATCTTTATTTGATTTTGATTTAGATTTTTCTATTTTATCTTTAATATCATCTTCATCATTATCATCTTTATTTGATTTAGATTTAGATTTTTTTATTTCATCTTCATTATCATCTTTATTTGATTTAGATTTAGATTTAGATTTTTCTATTTCATCATCATTATCATCACTATTATAATCTAATGGTAAATCTTCATTATCATCATCATCGTCATTAGATTTTACTATTTCTAATTCATCTTCTTCATTATCATCATTTTCAGAATTACTTAATATTTTATCTTTGTCATCCATTTCTATAATAAAAAAATAATTTAAAAAAGTAATATTTTTTTTATAATAGATTTTGAAGTAAGTTCTAGAGGAAATATTCTATTTTTTATTTTTAATATTTAAATTAATTCTTGTAAAATAATTTCAAAATCATTATTAATATCATTAATAATATCATTATTAATATCATTATTAATAATATAAAATAATGAGAATAGTTTAAGATAAATATAGGAAATAATATTTAAAAAGATATCATATAATATATATAATGTATAATGTATAGTTAGAATTAATTTCATAAAATTATTATAATAATTATTATTATCATTATTGTTAAAATAATAATTATTAATATTTAAATAATAATAAATATTACCAAATATAAATATAATAATATAAATAGATAATATAATTTTAATTAAGATTAGAATAAAATAATCAATCATATTTATAAAAAAATAAAAATTTTAAAAAATCATTTTTTTAAATCCATTCTAATAAAAGAATATCTAATTCATGTAAATTATTTTTATAATAATTATAAATATTATAATTATCATTAAAAATTAATGAAAATATTTTATAATTGATATATGCAACAATATCATAAGAAATATGACCAAATATATATATACCATAATAAATAGATAAAGCAAATTTCATAAAAATAAAATAATGATAAATAAATTCAAATAAATAAATTTTAAAGAAAATAAAGATAAATTCAATCATAATAAATAAAAAAAATAAAATAAAAATAAATCATTTTTTATTTTAAACACAACTAGCTAAATTTCTATTACAATTAAGAAGATAATTAGGATTATTATAAGGATAACCAGGTGCATAATTATTATTATTTTTATTTATAATAGCCCATTGATTTAAAGAATTTTCATTAGCTGCATTAATATTATCAGAAGAAGTAGGAAGAAATTTTTCAATACCTTCAGGATTTTCAATTAAAGGAATATGATTATCTTTTGCAACCATTCTATAATTAATACCAATTCTATCAAAAGATTCGAGAGCTTTATCTTGAGGATTCCAGCAAAGAGGATCAAATCTATTAATACCAGTTTCTTTTAAAGTACATGGAGGATTAGATAAACGACAACTTTCAGTAGGAGTATTACATTTACGAGTATCAATAGAACTTTTAATAACACAACCGGAAGAGATATATGAATTAGGAGAATAAGCGTCTTTATTACATTTAGAATTTTTATAATTAAGACCACTTAATTCACTATTATCATCAATAGCTTTTTTCATAGAACAGGAATTATTACCATAAGCTTGAAAACGAATATGAGGATCATTGGGAATAAATTGATCACATTGATTACAATCATTATAAGGTGAATTTAAATAATAAGTTCCAGGAAAAATAGTTCTTTTTAATTCTTCTTGATAAGAACCATCATCATATTTAATTCTAGTATCATTTGGATTAAACATTTATTCTTCTAATTCTAATAGAATAAAAATAAAAAAAACTTAACAATTATTTATTTTAATGGGAGGTGGAAGAGGTACAGAACGATACATTATTGATTGACAACTAGGAAGATGATTCATAGTAGTATTAATAGGAGGAGTTTTATCATTTGAAACCATATTATTATCATTAGGAGTATAAAGATTATTATAACATTTACTTAAAATACGAGTTTGACCTCTTAATTCACTGTCTAAATCTACTAAATTACCTTGAATATGAGATACTGCGGTACCACCAACAAATCCAAAATCATGAATACATTTATCTTTATGTTCATATCTTAAAGGAGAAAGAATATGACCTAAAGTATTAACACTAGTTTCTAAATCTAATTTATAAGAACAGGTATCATATTTAGTTCTATTAAAGCTCATAATTCTATTATAAATAAATATTATTTATTCTTAAAATCTAATTAGAAAAATTATTTCTATTAAAATTTTGTCTATTTATATAAGAACGTGTATCTTCACCACCATTAGTCCAAATAGGAACAATATTATTAGGATTTTGAATATCTTTAAGACAATCAACAAGAGGTATAGGTTGTTTTAATTGAAGTTCCATTAAAGATTTTCTACAAATACCGGTAGTTGTATCTGAACCAGATAATAAATCTAATTCTTTAGACATATCACCATTACAACCTTTTAATTGAGGGGCACTAGTAAAAATTCTTTGAGATAATTGAATTCTACATCTATCTCTAGTATATAAATTATCATTTTTAAGTAAATCATTATAAGTATCAATTAAACAAGAATCAGTAAGACCATAACCAGGTCTACCTCTTAAATTTGGATGATCATAAATGAAGGAAGGTATTCTAACATTAGGTTTTTCACAATCAATAAGTTGAGTAGATTTTTCATAAGTATTATAATTAATAATTTTATCATTTTGAAAATTTTTAAATTCTTGCCAACAAGAATCATTACACATATTCATTTGTCTATCAAATAAAGTATCATTATCTATATTTTTATTCATAATAAAATTCAATAATCTAATAATAAATTACATTATATTATTGAAACACTGTTCACCATTATTTTCTTTACAAGTTTTTTTTCTATTATAAAGCCAAAATGCAAAACTTTCTTGATCATTAGGAATAGTAGTTGCAGGAACAGTATAAAATTGTCTTTGAGAGAAATTATTTTCAAAGATATCATTTACATCTTTATAAACTGGTTGTTTAAAATAATTATTCATTTCATTTTTAATAGAACAATCATCAATATTACAAGCTTTAAAATTATTATTAAAATCATTATTATCATCAATTATATTAGGATTCATAAAAGGATTATTTTTTGAAGGTTTAATACAAAAAAAATCATCATTATTATAATTATTATTAATATCAATATTTTGAATATTTAATTTTTCAATAGATTCTTTTTTTTTATTTTTATAATAATAATATACATAATATAATATTATTAATATTATTAGAGCAAATATTATAAATGATATATCTCTAAATATTAAACTAGCAATAAATGATATAAAGAGAATTAAATTTGCGAATATCATTATTTTTCCTTTAAAACTCATATCATAAGATGGAAAAAGAGTTATCATTATTCTATTATAATAACTATAATAAAAAGAAGAATTAATTATTTATTTATTTTTATTTGCAAGTTTTTTTCGAAGTTCTTCACGTTTTGCTAATTTTTTTAATCCTTGTTTATTAATTGCTGTTTTTGTTTTCTTTCCTCCACCATTTCCACCCATATTCATAGCACTCATCATTTTCATCATATCCGCAAAATTAAAATTATTATCACCATTTCCACCTCCTCCATTATTATTACCAAACATACCTGGAATCATAGATGCAAATTTCATTGCATCTTTCATAATAGCTTCTTGATTTAATTCACCAGATGAAATTTTATTAGAAACTTTAGAACCAACAGTTGAAAATAATTCACCTAATCCACTTTCTTCACTTGCAAGAGCTTTAAATATATCACCTTCATTATTACTTAAAGTTGTTTTAAGTTTATTAATATCAACATCTTGAATTATTTCTTTTGCAATTTTTCCAATAGTAGTATCTTTAAGATTATCCATTGCATCAAATGTTGTATCATCTCTTACCTTATCTCCTTTAATTTTATTTAATCTTTCAATTACTTTCTTAAAATCTTCATTATCTAATTCAAATGATTCATCAAATGATTGTAGTATTTTAAGAATAATTGCAGCACTATCATCACTCATTTCATTTTTAAAGATATAGAAAACACTTATATAATGATGACATAAAAAATTATCTCTAAGGAGTTTAGATATATCAGCAATAGTAATATCAATAAAAAGTTTAACATTTTTTACATCATCACGTTTAAGCCAATCATCACAATCATCTTTAGAAATATCTAAATAAATTTTCCAAAATTCTGTATTACAATTATCATTTAAGAAATTGATATAATCATTAGAAGTTTTATCAAATTCTTTATAATTTTCTTTCATAGATTCTAATACACGATTTGCAGTAGAACTACTATCTTTATGTTTTTTTGCAATTGTTCTTATTTTTGTTAAAAGATCATAATAATATTGATTGAAAATTACGATTGAAGAACTCATTTATTTTTTATTTTCTTTATATAAAGAATATTAATTAATATCCTTAAATATATTTTTTAAAATAATAAAGATTATTTGAAGATACTATCTCTTTCTCTAGTTAATTCTTCTAAAGAAGGTAATTTTCGAGAGTCACCTTTTGCAGCCATTTCTTTATATTCATTTTCTAATTTTTCAATACTTTTATTATTATCACCTTCAATAAAGTCCCATTTATAAATTTTATTTTTATTAATATTAACAGAATTTATATTATCATCATCAATATTACTAAAATTATCACTTAAAATACTTCCTAATGTAAATGCGGATGGTTCATTAGAATCATTATTAATATTTAATGGAACAGGTGAATTAATTGAAGAATTTTCAGTAGAATTAGAAGAAGAATTAGAAGAAGAATTAGAAGAAGTTTTATCTCTAGTATTATTATTAGTAAAAAGATAACCTCTATTAGGAAGAAGAAGATAATCAAAAACTGCTTTACCATAAATAATTTCTTTGGAGGGTAAGAACATAAGTGCAGGAATACTTTTAATTTTATTTTTAAGAATATCTATTTTAGTATCAATACAGACTAATTTAATAGTTTTTTTAGTATCATGTTTTTTAATAGTTTCTAATAAAATTGAACAATGTTGACAGGAAAAACTATAAAATAAAATCATTTATTTTAATAAATATAAATTAAAATGAAAAAAAATGACATAAAAAATTATAATTATATGATTAAATAAGAATAAAATAAAAATGTTTAGTGATTATATTAATGATACTATTGCAGAAAGACATTCATTCACATTAAAAAATGTAGATTTAGGTATTATTAATTCCATTAGAAGAATTATTTTAAGTGAAATTCCTGTAATTGGTTTTTATGGTGAAGATAAAGATGAAGAACCTACTGTTGAAATTCTTATTAATAATAGTCCTCTTCATAATGAATTTATGATTCATAGAATTGGTTTAATTCCACTTCATATAAGTGAAGATATAACTGAAAATTATGTGGATAATGATTATATATTTGAATTAAATATTGAAAATAAATCTTCTGAGATGATTAATATAACTACTGGTAATTTTACAGGTAAATATAAAAATAAGGAATTAACAAAATCAGAATTAGATAAAATATTTCCAATAAATAAAAATTCTAATTCTAAAATTTTAATTACAAGATTAAGAGCAGGTGAACATATACATATAATTGCAAAAGCAATTAAAAGAATAGGTAAATTAAATGCTAGTTTTTCTCCAGTTTCTTTATCAAATTTCTATTTTATAGAAAATAAGGAAGAAGCAGATAAAAAAGATAATATACTTGATAAAGAAAGAAGTTATTATAAAGATGAATATGGAGATCCATCAATGATAAATTTCCAAATAGAAGGAATAAATGGATTATCATATAAATATTTATTTAAAAAAGCATTAGAAATTATAAATGATAAATTAGAAAATTTAATTATTAAACTTCTTGCAAAAGAAATTGAAATTATTAAAGTTAAAAGTTGTAATAACTCTTATGAATTTAAAATTTTAAATGAAGATGATACTTTAGGTAATCTTATTCAATCTATTATTCATAATCGTTATATTAGAAATAAAGATGATAATAAAAAATGTTCTTATGTTGGTTATATTTGTCCTCATCCACTTATTGATGAATTATTAATTAGATTCACTTTAAATACTAATGATACACAAGTATTTATCGATTTCTTTATTGATAATTGTAGAGAAATTATAAAAATAATTGATGATATTAAAAATAAATGGATTAGATTCACTTCTTAAATTACTAATTCCTTATAATATACATTCATTACCATATTACTATTTTTAAAATAATTCATATATAAATAATTATTAATATTAATCACTGATGTTAATACAAATGTTCTCTTTTTTTTATCAGTTCCTGTAATTTCTTCATCATAATATTTAACTAAATTAAATGGTACATTACCTGCAGAAATACCATCAATAAGTAATTTAGTTTTTTCTTCTAGAAGTGGTGTTACATCACCTGAATAAATAAATTCGTATAATCCCATAATTTATTATTAATATGTAATTAAATCCTTAAATAAATTTATATTATGAAGTTAAATCTTTAAGTAATTTATTATATAAGTTAAATGAAACTTGAGAATTAGCTCTTTTATCATCCATATCATAAATAAAAGAGTTATTATCATAGACTATAATTCTTTCAGGAATAAATTCACTATAATTATCATAATTAGATGCAGGAATAATATTAGATTTAATAATATTATCTTGATTAATAACACCAATAACTTTAATTAATAAGAAAGAAGTTTGAGTGGGAGATGAAATAGAAATAATTTTAATATGTCTAGCTAAAGGTTTATTATCTCTATAAATAATAATATCAATATCTAACATATAAAGATTTGAATTATCAATAGATTTTTTATATCTATTTAAGGTTTTATTAATAATTTTAAAATTATTATCAATATTATTAATGGGATTAGGGAGATTAAAAATAGGATTTAATAAGACTTTTTCTAATTGATTAATAGTATTAGAATAATAAGTACCTAAAGAAGAAAAAAAAGAAGTATCATCAGGAATATTCCAATGAGACCAATTAATACCTTCAATAATTTTTATTTGTTTTTCAGTATTATTTAAATCAAATAATATTGAAAATTTTTCATTTAATTCATCATTATCATAATCATAAATAAGAAGATTATTATTTTTAACTTTAATATCATAAGGTAAACAAGAATAAATTTTATTAAAATTGGTATTATATTTATTAGTATTAATATAATTTTTATCAGTGAAATTTTCAATTTGATATTTAAAGACAAAGAAGAAAGCAATTATAATAATTATAATAACAATAATTTTTAAGATAATCATTTATTCTATATTTAATTTATAGAATTAAAAGTTAAATATGATACTAATACCTATCTTAATTTATATTTTAATAATATTAGTTTTATTTATTTATAAACCTTCAATAATATTTAAGAAATCGAATGATAATAATAAATCATTATTTTCATTAGAAAATATATATCCATTTATAGCAATATTTTGTTATTATATATATTTATTATTATTAATAATAATAAAAGAATAATTAAAGAATAAATTATTAATAATATTAACATAAATATTTACAATAAAAATAAAATGATAAAAGAATGGATAGAAACATCATATAATAATAAAAAATTATCATTTAATTCTTGTATATTTTTAACTGGATATTCAGGAATAGGTAAAACATATTATATAAATAAAATAGTAAATGATTTAGATTTATTTATAATAAATATTAATTCTAATAATTGTACATCATCATTACAATTAACTGATTTATTGACAAAATCATATATATCATCATTAATTCAAATATTAACAAATAATAATAAGAAGAAAATAATAATAATAGATGATTTTGATATATTAATGGCAATAGATAATACAATTAATATTGCATTATTTAATTTTATAAATAATAATATAAATAAATTAAATCATATACCGATAATATGTATAATAAATAATGATTTAATAAAAAAAATTGGTGAAATAAAAAAGAAATGTAAAATAATTGCAATTCCAAATTTAGATGAATATGAAATTCATAAAATTTTATTAACATATGATAATAATATAACATTTAATAAAACATTAAAAATAATAAATGAAACTAATTATAATATATCAAAAGCAATAAAAATAATAACATTAACTCAATTTAATGATAATGATGAAATAAATATAATAGAAGAATTATATGGAGATATATTTAATAGAAATAAATTTAAATCAATTATTATTAAAGAACAATGGATTATTCCCTTAAATTTTCATGAAAATCTTATTAATGAATTATCTAATAATAGAAAAGGACTTAAGAAAAATAAAGAAGAATTTTATAAGAAATTTATAAAAAACTTTTGTTTTTTTGATGTAATTATGCATAATAATAATGAAATTGGTATAGATTTCTTTATATCAATTATATCAGGATTATATGAATTTCAAAAAAAGAAGAAGGAAACGATAAATAATAATTTTACAAAGATGTTAAGTTATTTATCTCTTCAAAAGAAAAATAATAAAAATTCATATAAATCTACATTTCCATTAAATCAAATAGGAAATTATCATTTATCAATGGTAAATAAAAAATATATTTATTAATATTTATTATATCTAATAATAAATATATAATAGAAAATTTATTTATTATTATTAGATATAAGAAATATTATTAATATGAGTAGTGGTTCAAGTAATCCATTTGGAAGTTTTACTGATACAATAAATTCAGGAACTAATGTTATAACTAATACTACTAATAATATTAAAGAACAATATGGTGATTATTTTACAAATAATTATATATATATAGGTTTAGTTGGAGTTGTTATAATTTGTGTAATCGTTGGATGGTTATTATATCGAATTATTACTACTAAATTATTTTTAAATATTAAAGAAGTTTCAGAAGATACTAAAGTTCCAATTATAGGAACTGAAAAGAAAACTTTTACATTTGATTATGAACCTACTGGAAATGGTGAAAGAAGAAGTTATAGTTTCTGGATATATATACATGATATGAATAAATATCCAAATCAATATAAAAAAGTATTAAGTATGTCAGATGGAGAAAATACAAATATTGATAAATTATCACCATTAGTATTTTTAGATAAAACTCAAAATCGTATGTATGTTAGATTTTCTACTAAAATAGATAATCAAAGAAATAATACTGATGATTTTTCAAGTATATCTGAAAGTAATTTAGCTCAAAAAATGATTAAAGGTATTGTAGTTCCATATATACCACTTCAAAGATGGGTACATATTGCAATTGTATGTAATGCGAATTCATATAAAAATTATATATATGCATATGTTGATGGAGATTTAGTAAATACTACAAGTTCAGGAGAAATAGATAAATATATTAATGCTGGAACTCAAGTGAAGAAAGATTTAAATAATATGAATATTAATATAAGTGGTAAATTAGTAATAGGAGGTACAATAAATGATTATACAGGAGGAAATGGATTTTCAGGATTAGTATCTAAATTTACTACTTATAATTATGAATTAAATCAAAAAGATGTTTTTGATGATTATTATTCTGGACCTATTGGAGGATTTATGGCAAGTTTAGGTTTAGGTATGTATGGAATACGAAGTCCAATTTATAAAATATAATATATATAATTAAATAGAAATGTTAAACATTATTATACAGATAATATTAGCCTTATTTTTAATATTAATAATGGGTTTTATTGCATATTCGATATATGATAATGAATATATATCATCAATAAATCTTTATAATACAAATAAAAAAGAAACACCAATATTTAAAGGTGTATATTCATATGATAAAGAAACAATAAGAGTTGAAACAGTAAATAGATTAAATCCTTATTATATGGATTTAAATCCATCTGTAAATCAAAATGGAGGTGCTGAATATTCTTATAATTTTTGGATTTATTTTAATTTAAAAAATAATAATTTCTTTAAAAAAATGAATGGAAGTAGTGAAGATCCAAATCAAGACGGTTATGTTGTATTATTTTATAGAGGAGTTAAACAATTAATACCATATAAACAATTTAATTATTCATGTGATACACAAAATAATTCATTAATACCTCAAAAATATATATTAATTAAAAATCCTTTAGTTAAAATTAATAATAATGGTAAAGAAATTGTAATTGAATATAATAATTTAAATACTCCTGATACATTTAATTCTACTGCAACTCCTATGAATTGTACTATATCACGTATATATGATAATAATAAAAATAAATTAGGTATTAAAAATATTGATACTTCTATGTATGATAAAGTTTATAATATGATAACTATTGTTATGCAAGAAAGTCCAAGTAATGAAGATGTTCTATTTCAAAATAGAACTAATTGTAAAGTTTATTTTAATGGTTCTTTAATTGCTGATAGATCAACTTATAATAATGATATTGTTAATGATACTAATTCTGTTAGAACATCAACTTCTATTAAAAAAAATGTAGGTAATTTATATATAAATCCTACAAAACATTTTAATACTCCTAATAATGGTTTAAGAAAAGATTATTTAGGAACAAATAATACTAAAATTGAAAGTATTACATTAGAAGATACTATAACAAAAGATATTCCTTTAAAAATGGCTAATTTATCATATTTTAATTATGCACTTACTGTTGATGAAATACTTGTATTATATAATAAAGGTTTTAAAAATGAATTAGCAGATATATTAATAAAGAATAATTCAAGTGTAAATAAAGATATAGTATTAGGAAAGAAGATAAATTTAGATATGTATAATGGAGATAATACTAATTTACCTGTTGAAGCGATTTAATAATAATTATTTTTATTATTTTTATTAAAGATATAAAAATTAAATATGGTTGCAGGATTAATTCAAATTGCAACTTCTGGTAGTTTAGATAATTTTATTACTATTAATCCTAATATCAGTTATTATTTATTTGCTTATAAAAGACATACTAAATTTGCATTAGAAACTAAAATTTTAGATTTTGATAAAACTATAACTATTGATGGTGTTAATAATCGTTTTAGATGTATGATTGATCCTAATGGTGGTGATTTATTATCAAATTTATATTTTATATATACTATACCTACAATATATTCTTTAGATAAACATAGATTTAAATGGATAAAGAATTATGGTACTTTATTAATAAAAAGAGCAACTTTTTATATTGGTTCAACTATTGTTGATAGTATAACAGGTGAATATTTATTATTAATGAATGAACAATCATTATTAATTAAAGATAATTATAATGATATTACTGGGAATATTTCTAATATGTATAATCCTCAAATTCCAATACCTGTTATTAAAATTAATAATAATCGTTTTGAAACTTTAACATATCCTTATTATATTCCTGAAAAAAATAATCCTTCTATTAATAGTAGAGAAATAATAATTCCTTTAAATTTTAATTTTACAAAACATCCATCATTATCTATATTATTAGCAAGACTTCAAAATAGAAAAGATATATATATTGAAATTGAAATTGAAGATATTGAAAATTTATATCAAGTTTATTCTAGAGAACTTGATCTTTATATCAGTCCCACTTATTATAATGAACTTTATAATAATATCGAAGCTTCTATTTCTATTAATACATTTATTAAAACTTCTAATAAAGATTTAAAAGCACGTATTGAAGCTACTTATGTATATTTAGATAATTATGAAAGAGGTTTAATGATGATTGCTCCTGTTAAAAGTATATTAATTGAAAGAATATTTATTTCAAATTATGAAGCTATTGTTTCTGGAAATAATTTAAGAGCATCAATTGAATTAATGGGAGCAAATCAACATACAAAAGAGATATTATGGATATTAAGAAGAAATGATTATAATAAATATAATGAAAATTTTAATTTTACTAATAGTATTCCAGAAGATGAAAATAATCCAATAATATCAATGGCTAATATTTATTTTAATGATAAAAATATTATGGAAGATAAAAGTGAAATTTTTTTTAGTAAAATACAACCATATCAATATCATTCAACTATTCCTAAAAGAGGTATATATTCATTTTCTTTTGGATTATATCCTGAAAAATGGCAACCTACTGGTAGTTATAATGGAGCAAATGTTAAAACATATTTATATGTATATGTAAAACCTGCAATAAATGATATAATAAATAATAAATTATTAACTTTTAATAAAAATACATATAATTATGATTATTTATTAAGATATTATGTAAAAAGTTATAATGTTCTTGAATATATTGGTGGTAATGTTGGAATTAAATATGTATAATTATTTTTATAATTATAATTAATAAATAAGAATAATAATGGATTTTACGTTATTTATAATGATATTATTATTAATTATTACTATTTTTTATGGTATTAATATTCTTAAAGATGTTAAAAAAGATATTAAAAAAATTAATAATATTAATAATAATGATATCAAAGAAGAAAGTGATCTAAAAACAATTATTAATTATATAAAAGATTGGTTGGAATATATAAAGAATTTTATTTAATTATTTATTTTTATTTTTTATAATTATCTTTATAATAATCATATAAGAATCATATAAGAATCAATATAATAAAAATAAAAACTTTTATAATTATTTATTTTTTATAATTATCTTTATAATAATCATATAATAATTATATAAGAATCAATATAAGAATCAATATAATAAAAATAAAAAACTTTTATAATTATTATAATTTATTTTTTTATAATTATTTATTTTTATAATTATCTTTATAATAATCATATAATAATTATATAAGAATCAATATAATAAAAATAAAAAACTTTTATAATTATTATAATTTATTTTTTTATAATTATTTATTTTTATAATTATTTATTTTTTATAATAAACATATAAGAATCAATATAATAA
>Ga0172367_10004789_pt1 | contig 16646 bp, 22 predicted proteins | sample Lak10m_FD_114542 | JGI IMG/M metagenome (GOLD analysis project Ga0172367, IMG submission 114542) | Freshwater microbial communities from Kabuno Bay, South-Kivu, Congo - kab_022012_10m | ecosystem: Environmental > Aquatic > Freshwater > Lake | place: Democratic Republic of the Congo: South-Kivu...
AATTTTATACCATATCATTCAGTTGATGTGGATGATAATACTGTAAATAATATTTTAAAACTACTTGGAATTTAGGGGATAATTTCGTATATTTGTATATAAGACATAAAACATATGAAATACAATCCAAACAATCCCCTAAACGAAGACGAGTTGAATAAACTCGGTGAAGAAGATTTTGATTCTTTTTTAGAATATCTTGATTCAAAAGCAGAATATCTAAAAAAATTCACCAAACCCTTGAATACTTATCAACTTAAAAAATACGCATCCATCGATGCTTCTATTAAAGGTGAATCATTGGATGATGATGATTTAAAGAAACTCAATAAGTTGGGTAAGAAAAATGAAGAAATTGGATTCGATAAAGAAGAGTATTTAAATAAGGTAAAAAAGAAACATGATGTATTTAAAAGCACTGGTATAAAAAATGTAAAAACTCATCGTTCCCAATGGTTCGATTAAACTAAAGTAAAAGTTATGGCACAATTAATAGGAAATAAAGCAGTACCTCCTCAACAACCAAAATTAGATTTATCACAAGCAAAAGAAATTACTTGTCAAAATTGTAATGGTTCAATTTTTTTACCTGCAAACAAGTTTTTAAAAATACCCAAAATTTCAGCAGGAACTCCACAAGATGTTTTGATTCCGGTAGAAGTATATCTATGTGGTGATTGTGGTGAAATTTGTGAAGAACTCCTTCCAAAAGAATTTAAAAATAAGTAATAATATGTAACGAAAAGTTTGGTATTCCCAAACTTTTTTCGTATCTTTGTAATCTAACGATATATAAATGGCAAAGGTAAGTTACTCACAATATTCCATGTGGACAGCATGTCCTCAACAATTCAAGTTAAACTACATTGATAAGTTAGGAGAATCATCTGCTAACATTCATACAATTTTTGGTTCTGCAATGCACGAAGTAATCCAACATTTCTTGGGGGTTATGTATGGTGTAACCAAGAAACAAGCTATGGAGTTAGATTTGGAGATGATGTTAAAAGATAAATTGGTAGAACATTTTACTCAAGAAAAAGAAAAACTAACCGAAGGTACTCCATGTACTCGTGAAGAGTTGGAAGAGTTTTTTGGGGATGGCAGACAAATTCTCCAATACTTCAAGAAAAAATTAGATACTTTGTATACCAAGAGTGGATTTGAATTGGTTGCAATCGAAATGCCTCTAAATGCCCAAATCAAAGAAGGAGTTCATTTTATCGGTTTTATTGATATTGTTCTTAAAGATATATCAAGTGGTGATATTATTATTGTTGATTTAAAAACATCAACAAGTGGATGGAATAAATATCAGAAGACAGATAAGGTAAAGATATCTCAAATGTTATTATACAAAAAGTTCTATTCTGAAAAGTACGATATACCTCTTGATAAAATTAAAGTAGAATATCAGATTCTTAAAAGAAAATTGATAGAAAACTCCGAATACAACATCCCACGAATTTCTAAATTTATCCCACCACATGGAAAACCTTCAGTAAATCTCGCATGGAAAGGTTTTATGGAGTTTGTTGATTCGGTATATGATGATGGTGGATTAATTCGTACAAACGATTTTCCAACCAACAAAGGTAAGGCTTGTAATTGGTGTGAGTTCAAGACTCGCAAACTTTGTCCAATTTGGCAATAATTTTTTCGTTTTTATGTATAATATATATTTATATAAAAATACATAAAAAGGAGAGTTATGGCAGAAACAAAATTAACAACGGTAAAAATCTTAAAAGATGTTTACTCGAAATTTAAAAGAGTTTCATTTGATTCAAACATCACATTACAAAAGATTGTAAATCGTTCATTAGAACTTTATACTGAAGAAGAAGAGTTTCAAACGAAAATCAATGAATTTACTGAACTGCAATCAAGTGGTTCACAATTTTAAAATAAAAGTTACATAAATGACAAAAGAAAGAGAAAAGAAAAAGATTCTTTTATTATCAGATGATTTAAGAATGACATCTGGTATTGCAACGGTTTCAAAAGAGTTGGTATTTGGTACATTTGATAAATACCATTGGATTCAATTAGGTGCAGCAGTAGAACATCCCGAAAAAGGTAAAGAAATTGATTTAGGGGAGGATGCACGAAGAGTAAGTGGAATTCATGATGCATCTTTAAAAATAATTCCTTGGTCAGGTTATGGTGATGCTAATATTCTTCGTGAATTGATATTAAGACACAATCCTGATGCAATTCTACACTTTACTGACCCTCGTTATTGGAGATGGTTGTACGAAATTGAACATGAGATTAGACAAAACATCCCAATTTTGTTTTATCACATTTGGGATGATTTACCAGACCCAAAATACAATAGAGATTATTATGAATCATGTGATTGGTTGGGATGTATTTCAAAACAAACTTATGGTATTGTAAATAGAGTTGGTAAACTCGAATCACCAACTATTAAACCACTTGAAGATTGGCAAGTTTCGTATGTACCACATGGTATTAATTCAGAAACATTTAAACCAACTGATGTACCTGAAGATTTTAGAAAAGAATTTTTTGGTGATAAAGATTATAAGTTTGTCCTTTTTTGGATGAACCGAAATATTAAGAGAAAACAACCTTCTGATGTAATTTGGGCATTCAAGAAGTTCGTGGATGGATTACCTGAAGAAGATAGAGAAAAGGTTTGTTTGGTAATGCATACTGCACCAATTGACCAAAATGGTACTGATTTATTTAAAGTAGCAGAAACTATTGCACCTGGTTGTGATATTAAGTTCTCTACAAATAGAATCAATCAACAACAACTGAATTGGATTTACAATTTATCAGATTGTACAATCAACATTGCAGGTAATGAAGGATTTGGATTAGTAACTGCAGAATCAGTTATGGCAGGTACTCCAATTATTGTCAATGTGACAGGTGGATTACAAGACCAATGTGGATTTAAAATTGATGGTAAATATCTAACCGCAGATGATTATATTAAGATTGGTTCCCTTCACGATTGGAGATTGTGGGAAGATAAAGTAACTCATGGAGAGTGGGTAAAACCAGTATGGTCAAGAACTCAATCTATGGTAGGTTCAGTACCAACTCCATACATCATTGATGATAAAGTAGATATTTACGAAACTGCAGATGCAATTCGTTATTGGTATGATAAAACACCTGAAGAAAGAAAACAAGCCGGATTAAGGGGTAGAGAAGAATTCTTGGGTGAAATGGGATTGAATCATAAGAATATGTGTCAGACACTTATTGATGGAATTGAATCTACATTTGAAAATTGGAAACCAAAAGAAAGATTTACTATTCATAAAATTAAATAATGAGTAAACCTGTATTAGTAATAAGATTCCCTGGTTATTGGAAATCATCTCAATGGGATGTATCTCGTAAGGCAATTTATGATAATAAACCCTTAAACGAAGATTACCATGTGATGGTTTTAGTGGATAATGAAGTAGAACAAGTAACTTTTGAATGTTACAATTCACCACATGAACCAGAGAAGTTAGAAAATATAACAAAACTAGTCCAAATGTCTATTGATAGATGTTTGAAACAAGAAGAAGAACTACGAAAAAAACAAGAAGAAAATGAGTAAACCATTATTAGTATTTCAAGGACCAGTTGCTACTCGGTCAGGTTATGGAGACCATTCAAGAGATTTGTTAAAATCTCTTTTTGAAATGGATAGATTTGATATTAAAATTATTCCTACTCGTTGGGGTAATACACCACAAAATCAATTGAATCCTACCGATGAATTTCATCAAAAGATTTTATCAAACATTGCAGTTCAGTTAACACAACAACCTGATGTATATATTCAAGTATCAGTTGCAAATGAATTCCGAAAAGTTGGTAAATATAACATTGGAGTTACTGCAGGAGTAGAAACTACCGTTGCACCAAAAGAATTTATTGATGGGTGTAATCAAATGGATTTGATTTTAGTACCATCAGATTTTACTAAACAAGTTTTAGAGAAAACTTCATTTGCAGAAACTGATAAAAGAACTGGTCAAAAGATTAGAGATATTCAGGTACAAGTTCCAATTGAAGTTCTTTTTGAAGGAGTTGATACTGAAATTTTTAAATCAGTTAAAACTGATTTCTTGAAAGATGTAGATACTGATTTTAACTTCCTTTATGTCGGACATTGGTTAGGTGGTGATTTGGGACATGACAGAAAAGATACTGGTATGATGATTAAAACATTTTGTACTGTATTCAAAAATCTACCAAAGGATAAACAACCTGGTCTAATCTTAAAAACCTCTCACGCAGGGTTTTCTGTGGGTGAGAGAGAAGATATTGCAGGTAGAATCAATGCAATTACAAAAGAGTTTGGTGATAAATGTCCTCCTATTCATTTGGTATGGGGTGATTTGTTAGAATCAGAACTTAATGAACTATATAACGATAGTAAAGTAAAAGGAATGATTTCATTCACTAAAGGTGAAGGATACGGTAGACCTCTTGCAGAATTTGCAACTACTGGAAAACCAATTATCGTTTCAAATTGGAGTGGTCATACTGATTTTTTACCTGAGGCATATACTATTTATTTAGAGGGTGAATTGAAAAATGTACACCAATCCGCACAGAATCAGTTTTTGTTAAAAGAATCAAAATGGTTTTATGTAGATTATACCAAAGCAGCTCAGGTTATATTTGATTTCCACAAAAACTATGATTCATATCTTAAAAAATCAAAAGGTTTAAGTGAAAATATCAACACCAAATTTTCTTTGAAAAAGATGACGGAGGTATTTAAGAAATTGGTTGATAAGTATGTAAAAGTACAACAAAAAGTAGAACTTGTTCTTCCACAAATTAAGAAATTGTAATGACATTCATAAAACAATACAAGGAAATCTTAAAACCAGAAGTTCGTGTATCTCGTAATGAAATTAGACCGAGAAACATATATAGAATTTCTACTTACAAAGGCAGTGACCCCATTACTAAGACGGGAGAAGAAACTCGTCTTGTTTTTGTAATTGGAAAAATCGGTACTGATAGAATTCATTGTATTAAATTAAATGATGTAAGACCAATTTACTTTACTCAATTTATTAATAAATTAAGAGATAAAAGATTACCAATTCCACCCGATCCTCGTCTTGAAGATATTTTAAAAACTTTTTCTAAAGATGGAAAACTACTTTTTGAAAATTATATAAAACGTAGTCCAAAAATATATTCTTCTGTATTAGCAAATTACAGAGTTTATTTATTAAAAGATATTGTAAATGTATTTGAAATGAGATTTGAAGATGAAATGTTACAAAAAATGTTTGGGGAAAGTTCAAATACAACTAAACAAAGAAATATCATACAAGATGAAATAAATCAAAGAGATGGTTCAATTACATCTACACAAACAAATGACACAGAAGGTCAAAATATACAATAAACATGGTTAGTATTAGTTACGCAATTACGGTTTGTAATGAAATAGATGAACTTACAAAGTTATTAAATTTTTTACAATTACATATTAGGGAAGATGATGAAATTGTAATTCAATACGATAAAGATAGTGTTACTAAACAAATAACAGAATATCTTAAAATTGTAGGGAAAATGCACAAAAACCACAAGGTTATATCATTTCCTTTAAACAAAGATTTTGCAACATTCAAGAATAATCTAACAAAAAATTGTACCAAGGATTATATTTTTCAAATTGATGCAGATGAAATCCCACACGAGGCTCTTATAGAATACCTACCACAAGTATTGGAAACAAATCCAGTAGATGTTGTGTTTGTACCAAGGGTAAATACAGTAGAAGGAATTACACAACACCACATATTCAAGTGGGGATGGCGAGTTAATGAAAAGGGTTGGGTAAATTTTCCTGATTATCAAATGAGAATTTACAAAAGAACCGATGAAGTTCAATGGATGAATAAAGTTCATGAGAGAATAACCGGCTATACTACATTCTCAAACTTCCCAGCAGAAGAACATTGGTCTTTATATCATCCAAAAGATATTAAAAGACAAGAAAAACAAAATAAATTTTACGAAACTATATGAGAATATTAGTTACTGGAGGTGCAGGTTTTATTGGAATGAATCTTATAAAACGATTATTAAATGAGGGTCACGAAGTTCATTCATTAGATAATTATGAAACTGGTTTTAGAGAAAACCACATAGAAGGTGCTACATATATAGAAGGTGATATTGAAACTATATTGTATTTAGATGGTAATTATGATTTAGTTTATCACCTTGCCGCACTTTCACGAATTCAACCTTCATTTGAAGATCCTACTGAAACTTTCAGAGTCAATACCAATGGATGTCAAGTAGTTGCAGAATGGGCAAAGAGTAAAGGAGTTAAAGTAGTTTATTCAGGTTCATCATCAAGATGGCATGACCCATATCAATCACCTTATGCATGTTTTAAACACATGGGTGAAGAGATTTTTAAGTTATATAAGAAAGTATATAACTTAGATGTAGAAATTTGTAGATTTTATAATGTATATGGGCCGGGAGAAATTGTAGATGGAGATTGGTCAGCAGTTATTGGAATTTGGAGAAGACAAGTTAGAGATGGCCTACCAATTACTATTGTAGGTGATGGCGAACAAAGAAGAGATTTTACTCATGTTGATGATATTGTAGATGGACTTTATAAAATTGGTATGAGTTCAGAAAAACATGAAGATGCATGGGAATTGGGAACTGGTATAAACTATTCCATAAATGAAGTTTATCAAATGTTTAACCAAAAGTTTGGAGTAGATAAACTCCATCTTCCTGACCAATTAGGAAATTATCGAAAAACTCTCAGAGAAAATAACGATACATTGGAGAGACTAAATTGGGAACCAAAAGATAGATTAAATAATTATATTAATTCATTATGATTGGAATAGTAGGACAAGGTTTTGTTGGTAATGCAGTTTACCAAAAATTCAAAAATTATTACGAAGTAAAAACATTTGATTTAGATTCTAATAAATCTAATTCAACATTTGAAGAAGTTTCAGAATGTGATTATGTATTCGTATGTTTACCAACCCCAATGAATCAAGATGGGTCGTGTAATACTGATATTGTAGAGAATGTAATTAAACAACTCAATATAATTGGTAAAACAAAAGGTATTGTAGTTAAATCAACAATACCACCAGGAACAACCGAAAAATGGAATCAAAAATATAATACAAATGTTGTATTCAATCCTGAATTTTTAACTGAAAGAAATGCAGTTTCTGATTATGAGAATCAGGGTAGAATTATTTTAGGTGGTCCAAGACCAACTACAACTGAATTAAAACAAATTTTTTCAAAAGTATTTCCAAAGGCACATATCATCAAAACAAATTCAACTTACGCAGAGATGGTAAAGTATACAACTAATACTTTCCTTTCGGTAAAAGTTTCTTTCGCAAATGAAATATATCAGTTGTGTGAAAAAGTAGGTGCCGATTACGATAAAGTAATTGAATATGCAACTATAGATGAAAGATTAGGAGAATCTCATTGGGGAGTTCCTGGTCATGATGGTGAATTTGGATTCGGTGGTCATTGTTTTCCAAAAGACCTTTCTGCAATTTTACATCTAACAAAAGAGTTTGGAACTATAAATAATGTTTTGGAGGCAACTCAAAAAACAAATATGGAAGTTCGTAAAAATCGAGATTGGGAGACTATGAAAGGAAGAGCAGTAGTATGAAAGATGATAGAAAAAAAATAACATTCATCTATGCTCATGAAGGTGAGGAGTGGTCAACTCCCATGGCATTGGCAAAAGAATTTCGTTCTATTGGATGGTATGTAGATTTTGTTTCTATAGGGTCTAATAGATTACAAAATTGGAATGATTCAAATCTTAAAGAATGGGTAGAATCAGACCCAAAAACTGATTTAGTTCTTTTTATGGATTGGGGTAGATTTGATTCTCCAAAATTAAATAAAAAATATGTACCAAATGCTTTTTGGATACAAGAAAGTGGAGATGACCCTCAAAATTTTGAACGAAACTTTCCTAAATCAAATCGGTTTGATCTAACTCTTTCACCCGATTCGGACGCAGTTGAAGAATATAAATCAAGAGGAATCGATGCTTGGTGGTGGACACATTTTGCAGACACACGAGTTCAGTTTCCAATCCCAACAAAACCTGAATATGTTGCCGTAACAACTCGTGGTTATGGTAATTCCGAATTCTTGGATACCTTAACAAATCACGGTCAAGGTTCTATTGGTAATAAAAATAATTTAGATTACGAAGAACATACTGAATTCTTAAATAAAGGTCTAATGGTAGTTCAAAATTCTCGGTTTGGAGAAATAACTAGGAGAATCTTTGAAGGAATGGCGTGTAGAAAGTTAGTTCTATGTGATAGATTGGCTGAATCAAAAAGATTACACGAATTATTCCAAGAAGGTGAAGAAATTGTTTTCTACGATGATATAGTTGATTGTGTCAATAAGATGAACTATTATGTGGAAAATCCTGAAGAACGAGAAAGAATTGCAAATAATGGATATGAGGTTGTAACAGAATACCACACTCAAAAACAAAGAGTAGAATTTATTATTAAAAAGTGGAAAGAATGGAAAAACTCCCAATCTCAATAGGAATCCTCTCATGGAGAAGTGGTCAAACACTTGTCAATACTTTATCAACCTATTACCAAAATGGTTTATTTGATATTGTAAATGATATTACTATTTTATTTCAAGAATTTTCAGAACAAGATAAACAAATTGCAGAACATTTTGGATTAAGTTATATACCCGAATCAAATAATATTGGAATCGGTCAAGGATTTATTAAACTAACCGAACAATCCCAAACTGATAATGTTATGGTATTGGAACATGATTGGAAACTTATAGAGAATAAACAAACTACTTACGAAAGATTGAAAAGTGGTATAGAGTTATTGGATAAAGGTTATTCGTGTATCAGATATAGACATAGAACCCAACCTGGTCATCCACATTTTTCGTTTAGATATAGAGGTCAAGAACTAACTTATTACGATAAAGAAATTGAATGTACTTCACCCCATTTATTGGATTCAGTACATTGGACAGACCCTGCCGTTGAATTTCCAACTCATATAGAAAAAGATGGTGAGTATTTTACAACCACTTCACGATATGGAAATTGGACAAATAACCCATGTTTATATAAAAAAGATTTTTATTTAAATACAGTTGAACCATTTGCAGGTGGTGGTATTGCTTTAGAAGGTAATATATCTAAATGGTGGGCTCAACAAAGTTATAAAGTTGCACACGGTGAAGGTTTATTTAAACACATAGATGAGGGAAAATATGGAAACTAAATCTCCAAAAATAGCACTTTGTTTGTCTGGTTTGATTAGACATTCATTTTTTTGTTTCCCATACATTTATCAGAATTTTTTAAATCAAGGTTTCGATGTTGATGTGTTTATTCACACTTGGAATGAATCACCTACTATTCAATTATATAATCCAAAAAAATATCAAATTCAAAATCAACAACAAGTTATTCATAACATAAAAAGTCAAATTGATTTTGGTTCCATAAAAATTGAAGGTAGTGTTCCTAATAATATTTCAATGTACTATTCTATTAAAAAATGTTTTGATTTAGTGCCACCATCGGATTACGATATAGTCATAAGATGCCGATTTGATTTATTATTAGAAAATAATTTGGATTTAAAAACAATTGTAAGTGGTATTTCAAATAAAGAATATGATATTTTTATACCTGGTAGAATTTTTAATGTCGGTGGATATAATGACCAATTAGCAATAGGTTCATATTCGGCAATGAAAGTTTATTCAGATTGTATATTTTATTTAAATCTATTAGCAAGAAAATTGAAAAAATGGCATCCTGAATCTTTTTTAAGAGTATGGTTAGATAAAAATAATCTTAAAATACAACAAGATGACTATGATTATAGAATTGTAAGGGCAGTACATCCTACATTCTCTTGGCCAGAAAAACAATATAATTTTAAAAATATATAAAATGAAAGTAATACTAGATATTGGTGCAAATGATGGAAAGGAATCATTGGAAAGGGCACAACAACCTGATACAATAGTTTATGCATTTGAACCAACTAGAGAATTGTTAGTTAATCACTTATGGCCGATGACATTGGATAATCCTAATTTGAGAATTATTCCATTTGCAGTAGATATCCAAAATTCATTTCAAACTTTTAACATAGCAGGTCAAGGTGATTGGGGATGCAGTAGTTTGCATCAATTTTCAGATGATATTCATCAGAAGTGGCCTGGAAGAGGTGATTTTAAAACAACACACTCTTATGTAGTTCCTACTATAACTCTTTACGATTTTTGTAATTTATATAATATTACTCATGTTGATTTCATGGAAATAGATGCGCAAGGAAACGATTTTAATGTTTTAAAATCATTTGGTGATATGATTACTATTGTGGAGGAAGGTGTTGTAGAAGCATCTGAAAATGTTGATTTATACCAAGGTGTAAACAATAAAAGAGAAGATATTGTAAATTATTTAGAAAATTATAATTTTGAGATAATTAAAGAAACAAGTAATGATTGGTTAAGGGCTGAGGTCAATATACATTTTAGAAAAAAATAATGAAAGATAAAATAAAATTAGTTGTATTTGATTTAGATGGTGTATTGGTTGAAGCTAAAAATATACACTTTGATGCATTGAACGAAGCACTTGGTACACAATATTCAATATCTTGGAATGAGCATCTTTCAACTTTTGATGGTTTAAAAACCAATCAAAAATTAGAAATGTTAACTCAACTAAAAGGTTTACCCATAAATCAACATAGTGAGGTATGGAATCGAAAGCAAAAAATCACACTTCAAAAATTAAAGGAATTAGAATCAGATAAAACTTTACAAGATTTGATGAGATTTTTATCAAATAAATCTTATAAAATTGCAGTATGTTCTAATTCAATAAGAAAAACAGTATTAACTGTTCTTTCAAAATTGGGAATCATTGAGTATATGGATTTAATAATTTCTAATGAAGATGTGAAAAATTCTAAACCACATCCTGAAATGTATTGGAAGGCTATTTCAATCATGAGTTGTTTACCAGAAGAAACCTTAATAGTTGAAGATTCACCTTATGGTTTGTTAGCAGCATCTCGTTCGAAATCACATATACTTCGTGTAAAAAATACAAAAGAAGTTAATATACAAAATATAGAAAATAAAATAAATCAAATAAATATGGGAGAGTATCAAACAATACCTGCATGGAGAGATGAAAAATTAAATGTTTTGATTCCTATGGCAGGAGCAGGTTCAAGATTTGAACAAACTGGATATACATTTCCAAAGCCACTTATAGATGTTAAGGGAAAACCTATGATTCAAGTGGTAGTAGATAACTTAAATATAAAAGCAAATTACATTTATGTAGTTCAGAAAAAACATAGAGAGAAATATAATTTAGATACTCTTTTAAATTTGATAACTCCGAATTGTAAAATAGTTGAAACTGAAGGTGTGACTGAAGGTGCTGCTTGCACCGCTCTTCTTGCAAAAGAATTTATTGATAACGATAATCCTTTGTTCTTTGCAAATTCCGATCAATTTGTAGAATGGGATTCAAATGAATTTATGTATAAAATGAATGAAACTAATGTAGATGGTGGTATTGTATCTTTTAAAGCAACACATCCAAAATGGTCATTTGCAAAAGTAAATGATGAGGGATTGGTAACCGAAGTTGCAGAAAAGAATCCAATTTCGGATATTGCAACTGTCGGATATTATTATTGGAAACACGGTTCGGATTTTGTTAAATACGCAGAACAAATGATTGAACGAGATATTAGAGTAAATAATGAATTCTATGTTTGTCCAGTTTTTAATCAAGCAATAGAAGGAGGTAAAAAAATCAGAACATTTGATATACCAAAAATGTGGGGATTAGGAACACCCGAAGATTTAAATTATTATTTGGAAAATTATAAATAATTTCGTATATTTGTAAAATGAAAGTAGCATTATTACTGACCGGATTACCTCGAAAGGTAAATGAAGGGTATCAGAATACTTGGAAACATATTATAGAAAACTATGATACTGATGTTTATTTGCATTCTTGGAAAGATGAAGAATGGGAACTTGTCAGTAAAATATATTCGAACACAAAATCACTACAAATACAAGAACCATTTAAATTTACAAAGTATAAAGAAGGTATAAAGTTACCACATACTGATAAATCAAGACCTATACCACAATACGATGTAATGTCTTGTTTTAGACAATTGCCAATGTTTTATAGTTGGCAAATAGGATATAAACCTTTATATGATTCAATGATTGATTATGATGTTGTTATACGAAGTAGATATGATTTAGGAACTCATCAACCTATTAATCTAACCCAACTTAACATGGGTTTGGTAAACCATAGCATTGGTGGAACTCAATTTTTTGATGATAATCTATGTATTACTAACAAACAAAATTCCGATGTACTTTTTTGTAATGTGTTTGATAATGTAATTAAGAATGGTAGAGAAACTGGAATATTAAATAGTGCAGAAAGTAGTTGGACAAGTGTGTTAGAAAGATGTAATTTGATTAATAAATCAACTAGACACCCATCACTAAAATTTTCTTTATTAAGAGAAAATAAATTGTGGTGGGGGGATGAAAACGAAAATATAATATGATACTAATATCACATAGAGGAAATACAAACGGTAGAATAGAAGAATCGGAAAATAATCCCGAATACATTGATGAAACACTTCGTATGGGATTTGATGTGGAGAGTGATGTTTGGTTTAAAAATGAACAATGGTGGTTAGGACATGATGAACCACAATATCCAATATCATCAGATTGGTTAGAAGAAAGACAAGATAAACTATGGATACATTGTAAAAATATTGAAGCAGTAATTGAACTTGAAAGTGGTAATAAACACTATGATGGGTTTAATTTTTTCTGGCATGAATACGATACACTTACTCTAACTTCTCTCTCTTACATTTGGGTATATCCCGGCAAACAACCAATTAAACGAAGTATCGCAGTGATGCCAGAATTATTTAATGATGATATATCTTCTTGTGTAGGAGTATGTTCTGATTATATACAAAATTATAAAAAATGATATTATGAAAAAGATAAACACACCGATTCAATTATTCAAAGTACATATGAATCCAAACGCCAAAGTAGAAGTTGGTAAAGTATTGGATAGTGGATATATTGGTCAAGGACCGAAGGTAGATGAATTTGAAGAAAAACTAAATCAATATCTAAATTCCGATAGAGTTGTCACTTTAAATTCAGGAACATCTGGTCTTCATCTAGCATTACATTTATTAAAGAAACCATCAAACACTGCAATTGCAGATGGGTATGCGGTGTATGAAAAAAACTGGCCTGGTATAAAAGAAGGAGACGAGATTTTAGCAACATCACTAACTTGCACTGCTTCTAATTGGCCTATCCTAGCTAATGGATTGAAAATCAAGTGGGTTGATATTGATGAAAAAACTCTTAATATGGATTTGGATGATTTAGAAAGAAAAATTACACCAAAAACAAAAGCAATCATTGCAGTACATTGGGGTGGGTATCCTTTGGATTTGGATAGATTAAAGAAGATACAAGAAAAATCACTTGAATTGTATGGTTTTAAACCTGCTATTATTGAAGATGGTGCACACTCATTTGGTTCTGAATACAAAGGAAAGAAATTGGGTAATCATGGTAATATGGTTATGTATTCTTTACAAGCAATTAAACACATTACAGCAATTGATGGTGGAATTTTAGTATTACCACATCAGAATTTATATAATCGTTCTAAATTAATTCGTTGGTATGGTATTGATAGAGGTGGTAATAGAAAAGATTTTAGATGTGAAGCAGATATTGTAGAGTGGGGATTCAAATTCCACATGAATGATGTATGTGCAACCGTTGGTATTGAAAACCTAAAAGATGCAGATACTATTATTGGGAAACATAGAGATAACGCTAAATTCTACGATGAGAATTTGAAAGGTGTAAATGGTGTCACTTTGTTAGAAAGACACAAAGACCATAATTCAGCATTTTGGATTTATAGTTTATTAGTTGAAAATAGAGATGGATTTTATAAACACATGAAAGATTGTGGTATTGTGGTATCACAAGTACACGAGAGAAATGATAAACATACCGCGGTAAAAGAATTTAGAAGTCCTTTACCAACATTAGATAGAGTATTACCAAAAGTGGTTTCAATACCAGTTGGTTGGTGGGTTACTCCTGAAGAAAGACAATACATTGTTGATTGTATCAAAAAAGGTTGGTAATGATACTACGAAAATTAATATCAATAGATTTGGACTTCTTATTAGAAGTCCGAAACGATGATACAACACGAATTAATTTAGAAAATGATTCAAAATTTACATTAGATGAATGTGTAAAGTGGTTTTCTACAACCAATCCAATATGGTATATAATTGAAGTAAATGGTGTTTCGGTTGGTTATATTAGAACTAATGGTAATGAAGTTGGAATAGATATTCATCCAAATTATAGAAGAAACGGATACGCAAGAGATGCATATAAACTTTATTTAAAAGATAAAAATTATGCTTCTCTTTGGGTATTTGTTGATAATTTTGCTAAAAATCTATATACCGAATTGGGTTTTGTAGAAAATGGTAATTCTAAAATAATCAGAAATAGAGAATATATACAAATGATATATGAAAATAGGAGTTAATTTAGTTGGTGTTTCATATAACGATGGTAATGGTAGATATAGAAACTATGAAGATGCCATAGATGGTTTCATGACAAATATCATTACTCCATTGAAAGAAGAGGGGCATGATATTGGTTTTTATATTTACACTTATGATAATAAGAAACGAAATTCTATTATAGAATCATACACTCCGGCTAAAAAATATCATTTTACAAATTCAACTCTTAACAAGTTAGGTGGAGGTGATAGATTGCCAAGTGGGTATAAAGCAATATCTTCAACTTATATTGAGAGTTTACAACAACTTAAAAATGAAGATTTAGATTTAGTAATATCAACTAGATTTGATATAAACTTTTTTAAAAATCCATTCAAAGAATATCAATTTGATTTCACCAAATTTAACTTCTTATGGAGAGAACCAGAATTTACTCATTTACCAATTGTAAATGATACATTTATAGTATTTCCATACTCTATGTTAGATAATGTAATTAAATCAATTAACGAAATGGAAACCAACCCAGCCCACAATGTTAATGTTGCAATGCATAATTGGTACTTACCTATGGTAAATCAAGTTGGTGCAGATAATGTTCGATGGGTATGTAATGAATTCGTAACTGCAATAAGTAACGATTTATATAAATTAATGAGGCATGAATAAAATTATAAGTGGATATTTGTGGGCATGGAGAAATACCGAACGAGGTAAGAAATCGGTTGAAACTTTGAGAAAGTTTTATCCCGATTCTGATATTTTTATAAATGTAGATTTTGAAGGAGATGTTGACACTTACAAACAAATTTCAGATGAATGTAATACATTTTTTTCTATTAATAATTTTCAATTAGGATATTGTGGAAATTTTGGTCAAATTGATGTGGGTTATTTGTGCTGGTCCAAGGAATCTACTTTTGAATGGATTAGAGGTATTTATGAAGCATGTCTAAAAACCGAATCTAAATATTTTATGTTATTAGAGGAAGATGATTTTGTTTTAAAATCCATTTCTATTTTAGAAACAAATTTTTCTATGGCAATTCACCCAACCTCACCATCACCAAATGGAACTTTTAGAGCCAATGGAATACCTATTTATTTTAAAAAATTTATTGAATCTCATGGTGGTAATCCTCATTCTCCGGGATATGCTTCTGGTGGTGGTGTAATTTTCAATAGATTAGAGTTTATAAAATCTTGGGAAAAATATAAAGATATTATTTGGGAAAACTATGATGAATTAAAAAAAAATAATAAAATCATAGGATGGGCAGATTATATTTTACAATTTATTATGCAATTAGGTGGATATGAAATAATTCAAAATCACAAACTATGTGAAGTTTGGGAAATTCCAAATTGGAAAGAATTTGAAATAGTAACTGGGTTAAAAGATATAAATGAAATAAGAGGATTATGATAATATTTGGTTGTATAACAAAGTATTCACCTGATGATATAAGACCTTATGTTGAATCAATTCAACAAAGTGGTTTTAGTGGTGAGAAAGTTATGTTAGTATATGATGTACCAAAAGAAACAATTTCTTACCTAAAATCAAAAGGATGGAACTTATATGGTGCAGATTTACAACAGCATATAATCTTACAAAGATTTGTTGATGCATATAAAATTCTTGAAAGTTATTTAGATGAAACTGTAATTTGGACAGATGTTAAAGATGTGGTTTTTCAGAAAGATCCAACTCAATGGATTGAAAAGAACATGAAAAAGGAAATCCTTGCATTTTCTGAATGTGTTAAATTCAAAGACGATTCGTGGGCAGTGGTAAATGCAGGTACATCATTTCCGATGGAATGGGAATGGTTACAAGATAAAGTTTCTTATTGTGCTGGAACTATTGTTGGTAAAGGATATGCACTAAAAGACCTTTTTATTGAAATTTATAGATGGAGT
>Ga0172367_10004792_pt1 | contig 16641 bp, 12 predicted proteins | sample Lak10m_FD_114542 | JGI IMG/M metagenome (GOLD analysis project Ga0172367, IMG submission 114542) | Freshwater microbial communities from Kabuno Bay, South-Kivu, Congo - kab_022012_10m | ecosystem: Environmental > Aquatic > Freshwater > Lake | place: Democratic Republic of the Congo: South-Kivu...
AACCAATACTACAAGTAAGATTCCTTCAACCACCATTTATCACGTGTGGGGCTCGGCCTTGCTGGAGATTTACGACCTTTTTGGCAAAAAACTGTTCGAAAAAGAGGTCATCCGGTCAGAAACAAATCTTACGATTGATGTCTCCCGATGGCCGAAAGGAATGTACTTCTGCCGGCTGGCCTTCATTAAGCAGACGGTGGGGAGTGAAAAGTTATTGGTTGAATAAGCACAGCCCCTATCCCCACCCCTTCCCCCACCCGGGGGAAGGGAGGAAGCGGGTGTGGGTGTGAGTGTGAGTGTGGGTGTGAAAAAGATCAAGCTCCTCCCCCGTGTGGGGGAGGTTGGGAGGGGGCTGTTAAGGAGCGGCATCGCAAATGCCGCTCAGCAGCGTTGATTTCTGGATCTTATATTTGTTCAATGATTGCCAATGGGCAAACTGGAACAATAGAACAACAGACAATCCCACATCACATGATTTTAATGTACCTTTGTGTGAATAGCATGTTCCTGATATGAGACTCGGAATTTTACTTTTCATTCTGGTTATTTGTTATCCCTTCATATCCGGTTTGTCACAACGTATCGGGATGTTGCCGGAAATTACACCTGCCGGGAAAAAGGTTGCCGATACCCGGATTGATAATATCGGCTACTGGAAGGAAATGGTCAGTCTGGGATATGTTAAACCCACTCCCGTTATAAAAGTAATCAAGGCAAAGTATACCGGAAGTATTATTCAGGCTCCCGGGATCACACCTCAAAATTCTCCTGATATTCCGGTTTCCGACAGCCTGAATTTCACCCAGAGTGAGAATTCAGTATTTATCGATCCCGGAAGCGAAGAAATTATAGTAAATTCAAATAATTCGAGTGATTGGATCAACTCCCATGCCGATCATTTGTATGGTGCAGATGCTTTGTATTCAATGGATTTTGGTCAGAACTGGGGTGGAACGCTTTATGGGGCAGGAAAATCCAATTTCGGAGATCCGTCTGCTGCAATAGGACCAAACGGATGGTGGTATGTTGGAAAAATAACTAACGACAAGGGACAATCTGTTTCCTATAGTAAAAATCAGGGGAAGTCCTGGACAAATGTTACTGTTGCATCGGTTCCTTCTTCTTCCTATGGCATTCTTGATAAAAGCCATCTGTGGATCGATAATTCAGTCTCAAGCCCTTTTATGGGTTATATATATGACGGGTGGACCAACTTCGTTAAAAATTCTCCTGATTCGACCCAGATACAGATTTCAAGGTCAACCGACGCAGGATTAACCTGGAATTCCCCTCTGACTATAAGTACGGCAGTGGCAGCCGGGGATTTTAATCATGGCGTCAATATCCAGACCGGCCCCAACGGGGAGGTATATGCTGCATGGAGCGTATATGATAACTGGCCTGCAGATGAAAATGCCATTGGATTTGCCAGATCGGTTAACGGCGGTGACATTTTTATACCGGCTACCAGGATAATCAGTAATATTAAAGGAATACGCATGACCCTTACCGGTAAACAGATGAGAGTCAATTCATTTCCATCAATGGCAGTTGATCTGAGTACAGGACCAAACCGGGGAACAATATACCTTGTCTGGGCCAATATCGGGATCCCCGGGATAAATACCGGAAATGATATTGATATTTATTTGATCAAATCCTACGACAATGGGGTAACATGGTCATCACCAATCAGGGTAAATCAGGATCCTCCGGGATCAGATAAGCAGCATTATTTCCCTTGGATAACCTGTGATCCGGTTACAGGTGGTATTTGTGTAATTTATTACGACGACCGGAATGTTCTTTCTACCCAGTGCGAAACATATATCTCATATTCTTATGATGGAGCATTGACATGGACGGATTTTAAGATCAGTGATGTTTCATTTACTCCCTCTCCGATACCAGGTACAACATTCGATTATTTTGGGGATTATATCGGGATTCAATCTCAGAACATGAAGGTATATCCTGTATGGACTGACAACCGGGATGGCCGTGCAATGACATATATTTCTCCCTTTGATCTCGGTCCAAATCCGGACCAGCCGTGGGTGGTTTATTACAGTTATGAACTGACACCGATTCCCAAAAATAACAGATATGATCTGAATTTCGGAGATTCCCTTTTTGTTTCTCTGGGATTAAAGAATATCGGGGATCAGCAGGCAACCGATGTTACTGCCTTCCTATCTGCACCTTCACCTTATATTGAAATTACCGACAGTGTTGCTTTTTATGGAGCTATGGATTCTTCCGAAATTAAAATAATCCAGAACGGATTTTCCCTTAAAGTTTCTGATACCATCCCCGACGGATTAATAGTGCGCTTTGATATTTTTGTTACCGGATCGGATACCTCCTGGTACAGCCATTTTGGCGTTGAATCCCATGCCCCGGGATTATCGTTCGTGAGCTTGATTATCAATGATACTGCCACCGGAAATGGTAACGGACGAATTGATCCTGGTGAAACGGTCAACGCAATTGTGACAATTGCCAATTCAGGAGATTTTTCAACTGATTCGGTATCATTGAAACTATTGGCAGATTCACAATATCTGACTCTCCAGGATGACAGTGTTTACATCGGGAATATGGATCCCGGACAGCATAATCAGGCTTCCTTTACTATGACTGCCAGCCCCGAAGTACCTGTATCAACCGGCATTGATCTTGTGTTCAAAGCTAAATCTGGTAAATATCTGATCACAAAACCTTTCTTGCAAATAATCGGGATGGTAGTAGAAGACTGGGAAACAGATGATTTTACCAGGTTCCCATGGCAGCAGGGTGGTAGTGCGCCATGGATTATAACAGATGTGAATCCTTGGGAAGGTTTGTATAGTGCCAGGTCAGGAGCAATTACATATCTTCAGAACACAACACTATCTGTCACTTATTCTTCAGCCGCTGAAGACAGTATCTCTTTTTATCTTAAAACTTCAACTGAACCCGATTTCGACCAGCTTTATTTTTATATCGATTCAATATTCCAGGAAAGCTGGTCGGGAGAAACATCATGGACCCGTGTGGCTTTTCCCGTAGCCCCCGGCCAGCATCATTATACATGGTCATATAAAAAGGATATCTGGGAAGATGAGGGTGAAGACTGCGTGTGGATCGATTTCATTGCATTTCCGGCTCCTGCCTTACCCTCTGTCGATCCGGGTCCTGATGATACGATCTGCCAGGGAGAACAATTTCAGCTTCACGGTATTTTTTCAGATTATGATTCACTTATCTGGCAAACAAACGGTGATGGTACATTCAGTAATGAATATTCCACCGATCCGGTCTATTCTCCGGGCGCCGGTGACCAGATAAACGGGAAGGTTACTCTTTCGCTTACTGCATATGGCCAATATGGAAGTACATCGAAAGATCTTCTTCTTACAATTGGCGAATATCCTGCTGTGAATATCAACATATTTCCGAAAGACACGCTATGCGCCAACCAAACTGCTTACCTATCAGTCGATACCACCGGGAACGCCGGTTATTTCTGGATTCCGGGCGGATATACAACACCTGAAATTGCCATCGACACTTCAGTTACAGGCGGTACGGGGAATTTTATTTTCAAAGTCCTTGTAAGAAATTTATTGGGATGCTCAGGTGAGGACTCAGCTTTTATCTCATTCAGGGATTGTACTGGAATTGATGAAAAAAGTAAGAATTTCTTTGCTGAAATATTCCCGAATCCTTCAAATGGAATTTTTAAGCTTACCCTGTTTACATTAACATCAGAGAGAATTTCCATTAAAATTAAGGACACGAAGAACATTATCATATACCAGACGAATTATGAAAGTTTATATGGAAACCGGGAAGTGAATTTTGATTTAACATCATTTTCCCCCGGTTTATATATTATCTCCATCGACCGGGATTCCGGGACCATTAAGAAAAAAATAATTATTCTCGAATAAATATTTTTTCGATAACTGTTTCTGTATCGGGAAAATTCTTAAATTTCTTTTTTAAAAAACAAGCAAATGAAATCAGTTCTGATCTTTTTTGTCAGCTCCATTCTGGTAACAGCCGGTTTTGCCCAATGGAGCGATGATCCGTCAATAAATACTTTTATTGCCGGAGGCGCCGGAGAACAGGTCCTGCCTAAAGCAGTTACCGCCGGTAATGGATACACCTATGTTTCATGGCTTTCAAGCAGCCCCGGCGGATATCTTGTCCGGCTTCAGTTATTTGATCTCTATGGAACAAAATTATGGGCAGAGGAAGGATTATTGGTAAGTGATCATCCGTCGATGACCTGGACAACAGATTATGATCTGTCTGTAGATCATGATAACTGTGCAATCATTGCCTTTTCAGATGTCAGAAATGATCCGGCATATTATAATGTTGTTGTTTACCGGATTTCACCTGAAGGGACATTTCTCTGGGGACCGGATGGTATTTCCCTCTCCAACGGAAACTATTTTGAACCTAATCCTAAAATAGCAGTTCCTTCAGATAACTGCCCTGTATTCTTCTGGCAAAGATCTTTTAATTCAGGAGGTCAGAATGATGTGTTGATGATGCAGAAGATTAGCCAGGATGGAACAAAAATATGGGGAAATAATGGTAAAACATGGCAGGGGACCGGAGTTGAAAGGTATGGTTGGCCCCAACCTGTTGTTTCAGATAGTAACCGGATAATTATTGCCTGGGTTAAAACCCTGGGACCAAATTATTACAGTCCGAAACACCTTTATGTACAGAAGGTTGATTCCCTGGGAAATAAAACCTGGATTCAGGATGTTCCTGTTCTTACAAGCACCAGCCTCTACATTATCCCCTATTTTTCTATCGTATCTGATCAGAACGGCGGGACCTATTTTTCCTGGTTTGACGAAAGGGTATTGAATTATTTCCATTGTTTTGCACAGCATGTTGATCGCAATGGTTCTATAACCATGCCTGACAACGGAGCCTCTCTTTCATCAAGCGGAGGAACCATTCAGCTATATCCGTCAATTGTTTATCTTCCGATGATCGACAGGGTTTTCTGTTATTTTCTGGAAGAAGATCAGGGTCAGAATAACCGGGGAATATCCGGTCAGAAACTGGATCCTTCAGGGCAAAGTCTGTGGGAACCCAATGGAAAGGTCATTATTTCAAAAACCGGAAAAATCCTTTTTGATATAATTGCCAGGATAGCAGATACCGGTATGGTGGTTTTTTACACCGATAATACTTACCTGTATCCGACAGATGGAACAATCTGGGCAATGAGGATAGATACTGCAGGAAATTTTCTCTGGACCGGTAACAAAAAGCCGGTATCGGATTTTATCAGCTATAAAAGTGAAAAATCTGTCACCGAATTGAATAACGGACAGTGGATCGTTGTATGGTCAGATATCAGGAATAATGATACTTCCGTTTACGGGCAGAATATTAAACTCGATGGAAGTCTGGGACCCGTGACCGTAGGACTCAACGAGGCAACATCCTTTTCAGATAACGGCCCGGAGCTTCAAAATAATTACCCAAATCCCTTTACAAATATTACGGAGATCAGATTCTCCATTGTTTACCCACAGCGGGTAAAACTTTCAGTTGAATCTTTGACCGGAGAAAAAGTGAAGACATTGATTGATCAGGTAATGTTTGCCGGTAATTATACGACCACTTGGGATGGAAAAGATCAAACAGGGGTGCAACTTCCCGGAGGGATCTATATTATAAGTCTTCGGACTGAAAGTGGTCTGAAAGTCAAAAAGATTGTTCTGAGCAGATGAAAGTTATCTTTATTAATTTATTCTTCAACGAATTTCACTTTGGCAGAATAAACAAACAGCGCTCTCAGCTTATCCCAGAAATCACCACCCAGAACAAACAAGCTGATTAAAAAAATTACATCAGAAGTTATGATTATGAAATAATGGATTGTTAATGAAGGTGGCAACAGATGTGGAGTGTATGATATTATATAATGTGGAATAAAAGGCAGAACAAAAAGTACGAGTCCAAAATTATATCGCAATTTACTTACATAATACGGTTTTGTAATACGGTGATAAATCTGATCCATCTGATATCTGATCCATAAATAGGATGCTTTGCCCAGTATGGCTATGCTTGATATCTTCATGATTGGAGCGCTTACCCAGAAACATGTCAGGATGAATGCTTTCCAAAAATGGGATGCAACAAATCCTTTCAGAACAAGGCCAACCGGCAGCATGAAAAAAGAAGCGATAAAAATTATCAATCCTACATAGAAACGGAAACCGGGATTTTCCGGGGCTTTTACAGGAGATCTGCGATGAATATCCATGATTAAATTTTTTGTGATTTGCTTCGAAAATAAACCGTTAGAGGAAAAATATTCCAACCCCTGATACTGCCAGGACGGCACCTATAAGTTCCTTGTAAGTTACTTTTTCCTTATATAAGATCATTGACGGAGGAATAATCAGGATAGGTACAATTGCCATTATGGTAGCGGCAACACCCGTATCGGCAAACCTGATGGCGATAAGAGAAAAAGAGACACCTAAAAAGGGACCAAAAAACGCTCCCATAGAGAGCTGAAGCATTGGTTTACGAAAAGTCAGCGCCCTGAATGCCTCCTTCCAGAATCCAAGGAAAGTAAATAAAATTGAAAAACCGACTATCCCTGCAATAACTCTTATCTGAGTTGCGGCAAACGAATCATACCCTGACGTTCCCGGCTTAAATCCACCCATTCCATATTTGCTCAGTACTAATCCCGCTCCTTGTCCGAGCGCTCCTCCTAATGCAAGTAAAATCCCCCATATTGGATAGTTGAATTTTACTTTTCTATAAGTCCCGTTTGTCTCGTTTTTAGGAGGTCTTTTAAGAACTACCAGGGCAATTCCTGCTATGGTTAAGGCCATTCCAATCCAGCTTCTCAGGGTTAGGGTCTCCCCTAAAATTATCCATCCGATCAGCGCCGTTATTGGAGGCGCAAGCGCCATAATAAGCATGGAAATCCTGGCACCTATTAAAACAAAAGCCTGGAAAAGGCATAGATCTCCAAATACAAATCCGATAAGACCCGATAAAGAGAGGTAGAACCATTCCCGGGCAGTAGCATCCACCGGTAAAAGAAGACCCCTGTATATATAAATGAAAACAGAAAGAAAGAGAAAGCCAATGATAAGCCGCAGTAAATTAACTATCATTGATCCGACTCTCTTACTTGCAGCTTCAAAGCTAAGTGCAGTAATCGTCCAGAACATAGCCGTCAGCAGTGCGGCAAAATGTCCAGCATGGTCTTTTATTAGATGTTCCATTATTCTTAATACCTTCCCGCAAGCCAATCTTCCGGATTCTGTATTACTTTACCCCGCCATATCTCAAAATGTAACTCCGATTTCATATCTTCCGGATTTATATAAACCCTGCCAATGGTTTGTTTGGTCGTTACTTCCTGTCCGTCCCTGACGGCAACTTCAGACAAATTGGAATAAACGGTCAGATAATCACCGTGCCTTAGAATGACCACTTTGTTCAGGTTTGGGAAAGACATTACACGGCTGACTTTCCCATTGAAAACAGATTTTACCAGTGAACCCTTTTCCGTAATAATGTCAATTCCATTGTTTTTAACTTTAACATACTCCAGTACCGGATGCATATGTTCTCCGAATGCGCTTGAAATGAATCCCTTGTCACAAGGCCATGGGAGTCTGCCTCTGTTTGCAGCAAACGAATTCGAAAGTTCCCTTTCCTTCGGAGTAAGTTCGAGAGTCCCTCTGACCGGTGATTTGCTGCCTGTCTTAAGTTTATCATCCTTTTCACCGGTTCTCACCCGGGCTTCAGAAGCCCGGATTTCTTCAGCAATAAGTTTCTGAATTTCATTCTCCAGTTTCAGGGCAGCCTGCTGCTTGGTTTTTAACGAGGAAATGAGTTTCTTTTCTTTTGAACTCAGTTCTTTAACTGTTCTGGCCTTTTCAAGTTTTTCCCGGTCAAGCTTTTTCTTTTCCTGCTCCTGGCTCATGATCAGGGCTAATTTCTGATTTTTAACGATTTCCAATTCCTTTCTCTTACTGTTGATAGCAATTTGAGTGGACTGAATCCGCTCGGCCTGACGACGTCTGTAGGAAGCATATTGCTGATAATATCTCAATCGCCTGTAGCCCTGATTGAAATCCTTAGCAGAAAAAATGAACATCAGTTTGTTCTGACCGTTCATCATCCTGTAAGCATGATAAATCATGCGGGCATAATCCGACTTGAGTAGCGTTAAATCCTTAGACATCTGTTCAATCTGGTGGTTTTCGACGACTATGTCAGTTTGAACCTGGTTCAGTTCGCGGTTTATTGCATCAATCAAAGATTCCCGGCTGCGAATCTGTTTGTTAAGGATTTGTAACCGGTTCAGTGAGGTCTGTTTGGTTTTCTGAGTTTGTTCCAACAGATCGGTTGTGTAGCGGATCTCTTCCTCAAGTTGCTTTTTCGTCTTCTGGAGTTTTTCTTTATCCGTCTGGCTCTGGGCTGAGATATTAAAAGGGAGAAAGACGATGAACGCCGTTAAAAGGAAAATAATTTTAACTATTAATCCTTTTACCCGTTTATTCAGGATCGGAACAGGGTCATCCACCGCTACTTTATTTGTTTATAATTTGCTGGTATTTTAAAAGGAAACTGCAGGGGAACATTTATTGAAATCTTGCTGAAGTCAGTTTTTACTCTGATATTATTGTCAGCCCTTATAAAGAACTCCATATTCATCGGGAAAGGTTGTCCCTTGATATCATCGAAATTAAGGTATGACGCTTCCAGTTTAATATTCTCTTTCCGTATTTCTTTTACATCGGCATACGTGATCTTGAAAGTTTGTGCATTAAGCCATATATTCTGGATATAAACTTTCAGGTTCTCGTTGCTGTTTTTTACAAATTTTTTTAACTTCTGCCTTCCTGAAGTTGAAAGCTTATATTCACCATTGTCGACTGATGCCCGGAATTTCGAGTTTTCATATGCCTGAAAATCGTTACCGATCAAAAAAGCCTGTAAGATATCATAATCGATGTTGGTGTTAAGAAACCGGTTTACATTATCATAGTCCCCGATAAAAAATGTATCATCGAGACGGTTAATCATTTTTACGGAATCCTGGGAGATCATGATCCTGATTGCTTCTATACCAAGCATAGGCGTAAGGCTTAGCCATATAAGACTATCCTTCCGGATTCTCATCTGACCGCCGAATGAGAGGGTGATTCCTGAGTTTTCATATTCAGCCGAGAATTTTGCGGACAACCAGTCGAATTTTAATTCATGTTCCTTTAGCTTGTTAAAAAGATACTCGACTCCTTCTTCCTTCAGGGGAGCTTTTATGGCTCTTCTTGAAGGATTGCATGAAACAGAGAAGAGTATGATAAAGGTTATCAGAACAAGTGCCGGACGATTTTTCTTTGTATAAAACATGAAATTTCTCAGCTATTCGATTAGTTTTTTCTCAGCAATTTTCTTTTCAAGCATCTCCGATCCTTCTCCTTTTTTCCTGGCTCTTACCCAGTATTCCAGAGCCTGAGCAGTATCCCCCATTTTATATAAGACATCACCATAATGCTCCAGTACTTCACCACTCACTCCTTGTTTATCTTCAAGGGCTTTGCCAATCCATTCACGGGCTTCCGGATACTTGCCGAGCTTATATAAAACCCATCCGTAAGTATCCTGAAATGAAGAATTGCCGGGTTCAAGTTTAACGGCTTTTCTTGACATCTGCTCTGCTTTTTCAAGATTCTCACTTTTCAATGAGAGATAGTATGCATAATTGTTTAAAACATACAGGTTATTTTCATTCAGCCGCAGCGATTTTTCATATGCCTCATAGGCTTCCTTATCATTCTTCAAGGCATGGTAAGTATCTCCGAGATACATGTAAAATTGGGCTAAAAGTTCGTCGTTGTCAACAAGGAGTTTAATTCCGGAAGTTAATTTGGTTAATCCTTCCTCATATTTTTTTAACTGATAATTCCCTATTCCAGAAAAAAGATATGGAAGCGGTTGCTCAGGAAATAATTCGATAGCCCTCTGACTCATTTTCACAAGGTGTTGAAATTCCCCAAGCTGAATATCCAGCCGCAGAATCTCTTCCCAGATAACAAATTTACTGCTGTCGAGAGCCATGACCTTTAAAAAGGATTCCCTTGCTTCTGCATATTTTTTATCCTGCAGAAGCAGATCTCCATAAATTGAATGCGATTTGGGATCGAGAGGATGTGTATCTACGAGGATTTTCGAAAGTTCGAATGCCTGCACTTTCAGATCAGTATAGAGTTGGTTGATCGAATAAAATGTAAGCAGGATATTGACCTTAGTATCGATATCCAGGTTAGGATTGGCAAATCCCAATTTTAATTCCTCAAATGCTTTTTCCTTATTTCCGGTTTTCCGGTAATAATCGGCCAGAGACATGTGGATATAAGCATTATCAGGATCAATTTCAGCTATTTTCCTATATATCTCTATCGCCTTATCAGGTTGGTTATTTGACATATAAAACTCTGCCAGAATGGAATAATACCGGCTTTCACCCGGGAACGCATCGATCAGCTTTTTTAATTCTGCCTCAGCCTTAGGGAGATCAACAAGGTAGATATATATTTTTTCCTTCTGGATACTGATTTCTTCCGAGATCCCGACTTTTTCTTCAATCAGGTTGTAAACATCTATTGCTTCTTTATATTTGTTTACCGCAAGGTATAAAGAAGCAAGCTGGTAAAAATAATCCAGGTTCCCCGGATATTTTTCTGTAACCTTCTCCATGAGCTCAATAGCCTCATTGTATTGCGAGGAAGATTGGTACAGTTCGGATAGGAATAACATGTACCAGATGTTACCGGGATCCAGATCTGATGCTGTTTTTGCAAGATTCAGGGCATCGGTAAGGTTTTTACGGTCGACTTCAAGCCTGGCTAACTCATAAAAACCAACCGGGTCCTGTGGATATCGTTCCACATATTTTTTAAATATAGAAACCGCCCCCTCAATATTTCCGAGTAAAGCTTCTTTTTTGGCTTCAATGAGAATACCTGTGTTGGTAGCGACCTGACTATCGGTGAGAATATTTTGTTTCTTTGTATTCTTCCGGGGTTTTTGAGGATGGTTCCGGGTGTTAGCTTGTGCATTTAATTCAGGCTGCAGACCAAATGCTTTCTTCTCTGTGGTACAACCTGAAAGAAGTATAAAGAATGACAGTAATGGTATTGAATGTATTAATTTCATTTTCAGATTATGTGGATTTTAACATATGTTCAGGTGGTTCCTGTGTGTCCGAAACCACCCGATCCTCTTTCTGTTGATATGAGCTCCTTAACCTGAATCCAATCAGCTTTTTCATGTGAGGAAATGATCATCTGGGCGATACGTTCACCGTCTCTTATGGTGTATATTTCATCCGAAAGGTTTATCATTATGACTTTGATCTCTCCACGGTAATCGGCATCAATTGTTCCTGGTGTATTCAACACGGTTATTCCCTTTTTTGCGGCTAGGCCGCTTCGTGGTCTTACCTGTGCTTCAAATCCCACGGGCAATTCAATAAATAATCCGGTTGGTATCAATGCCCTCCCAAGGGGTTTTAAACGTACTTCACTCTCCAGGTTTGCTCTGAGATCCATTCCTGCCGAGGCAGGTGTTTCATATCCTGGAAGGGGATGTTTCGATTGGTTTACAATACGGATTTCCATCAGCGAGAAGTGGTCGACAAAGGTAATAAAAAACTTGATTTACACAGTCTTGGCCGGACGTACCCTTTCGACCAGAAAGACCATCGTCAGGAATATAAGGAGTAACAATAAATTAAAAGAAATATTCAATATTATCGATTCGATCCGGATCCACCGGCTGATAAAAAAGATGACCAAAGCGAAACCCAGGTATCCAAAAAATTTCTTAAGATTATATCTGATCGGATAATATTTCTGGCCGATCAGGTAACCCAATACCATCATAGTGGTATAGCAGGCAAATGTAGCCCAGGCCGAACCAAGGTATCCATAAATTAGATGATCGGGTGAGCGTGGTATCCAGAAGATGTTTAGTCCAAGGGTGATCGCGGCGCCAATAATGGTGAGAACAGCTCCCCACATCGTTCGGCCGGTCAGCTTATACCATATTGACAGATTATAATAAATACCAAGAAAAAGCTTGGCTATCATAAGGATAGGGATTACATTGCGGGCGTTGCGGAAATTTGGTCCGGTAAAATGAATGAAAACCGTATCCAGGAAAAGCATGGTAATAAGAAAAATCACCGAGACGGCAATAATAAAATAATCCATAACCCGTGCATAAACCATTTTGGCATCCTGATTTTTCATCTGTGCAAAAAAGAAGGGTTCGGCAGCAAACCGGTAAGCCTGAATAAATAATACCATCAGTACGGCGATTTTATAACAAGCGCTGTAAATGCCTACCTGGGCTTCTGCCAGATCGGGTGATAATGGCAATAAATACCTGAGCAGAAGACGGTCAAATGTTTCATTTATGATCCCCGCCATTCCTGCTATCATCAATGGAAGCGAATAAATAAGCATCCTTTTCCAGAGATGAAGATCAAGTTCCCATTTAAGTTTGAAAATCTGCGGAATGAGAAGAATGAGTGTTAATGCACTTGCCAGAAGATTTGAAAGAAAGATATATTCTATAGTCCAATCAGAACGATAAAGAACCTGTACTATTTTTCCTGAAAACGAATCGCTGAAATGTCTAATAATGAAGGGACAAAGCAACAGAAAGAAGAGGTTCAGCAGGATATTTGTAACAATATTTATTGATTTGATAGTAGAAAATAAGATAGGACGGTTCAGCGCCCGCAGCCGGGCAAAGGGAATTGCCGAAAGAGCATCCAAAGCCAGGATCCATGCAAACCATATTATGAAATTAACATATTGGGGATAGTCAATCCAGCCGGCAATCGTTCCGGGAAACAGATGGATTAAAATGAGGAAAAATGAAGTTGTGATAACTAAAGAAATGAGGCCTGTACTGTAAACACGGTTTTTGTTTGTTTCCGTTTCACTGAACCTGAAAAATGCTGTTTCCATCCCGTAAGTAAGGATAACCATCAGCAAGGCCATGTAAGAGTAAAAAACATTGACAATCCCATACTCTTGCTGGGTCAGAAGTCCGTACGTATAAAGCGGAACCAGAAGGTAATTCAGGAATCTTCCAAGAATACTGGGAATACCATAGATCGCAGTCTGCCCGGCAAGTTTTCTAAAGAGATTCATTAAAACAAAGGTATTTATTTTCTTTAATCCGGAACCTCACCATTCCTGCCTTCCCTTTCTTTGTGTACTTTTGCCCTCATGCCGAAAAACAAATACTACATCGTCTGGCAAGGAAAAAAGCCGGGTATTTACGAGGGGTGGGAAAAATGCAGGAAGCAGGTTGAGGGATTTACTGGTGCAAAATACAAGGGATTTCGTACGATGGAACTTGCACGCAGTGCGCTGAATGATGATCCGCAGAAATATCTTTCGGCTGATCTCAATACCCCGAAAAAGATCGTCTGCTCCAATCCCCTGATCGGGGAACCCGATCCCGACAGCATCTGTGTTGACGCCGCATGTGCCGGCAATCCGGGAATTCTTGAATACCGCGGAGTCGATACCCGTTCAGGCGCAGAACTCTTCCGGATGGGGCCATACCCCGAAGGGACTGTGAACCTCGGGGAATTCCTTGGGATCGTTCATGCCCTTGCATACCTTAAACAACGTAAATCATCATGGCCTGTATATTCCGACTCAAGGACTGCCATTGCCTGGATCAGGAAGAAAAATATCAAGACCAATCTTCAACCCTCTGAAAAGAACCGGAAGCTTTTTGAACTCATCGAAAGAGCTCTGAAATGGCTTCATGAAAACACCTGGGAAAATCCAGTCCTGAAATGGGAAACCGATTACTGGGGAGAAATTCCTGCTGATTTCGGACGAAAATAAGATCAGGAAATAGTGGGATAAAACGCATCAATAATATGATTGATGTGATCACCATCCTGGCCGGCCAGAATTGCAATAACATCAAACCTCACTTCATCATTCAATTGTTTGTAACGCACATAGGCATTTGCCGCCCTGACAAGAATTTTCTGCTTTTCGCGTGTAACATTTGTCTCCGGCTCTGCAAAGTAATTTGAGTTCCTGGTCTTGACTTCGACCACAACAATATATTTACCGTCTTTTGCAATAATATCTATTTCATTCTTCCCGAACTTCCAGTTCTGTTCAATAATCCTGTATCCCTTCTTAATAAGGTAATTGACAGCCGCCAATTCTCCCTGTTTACCAAGATCTATATGCTCTGCCATTAAAAGGTTACATTTACTTTTTCTCCGACTGAGAATTTGATTTTCCTGCCTAAGATAAGCGCCAGGTTCGGTTCAACATGACCTGCGGGGAAATCGAAACAAACCGGATACCTGAATCCTGTCACTGCTTCGTTAATAATTTCAACCGGAGTTTTTCCGAAAGGAATAGTATTATCATTCATTTTCATTATTCCCCCAACGATCAGCCCGGCAAGTCCGGATAATTTCCCTGCCCTTTTTAGGTTCATCATCATCCGGTCGATATGATAAAGATACTCATCGATATCCTCCAGGAACAGGATTTTCCCTTCCGTTGTTAATTCTGACAAGGAGCCCATCAGGTTATAAAGAATCGATAAATTTCCACCCACCAGAACGCCTTCTGCAGAACCTTCGCGCGATAAAGGATTTTTTTTGAAGGAATAAGCCAATGGCAAACCAAACAGAGCATTTATCATGCTTTTAAATGAATCGTCAGGAATATCAGACATGATGTTTATCGGCATGGTTGCATGCATGGTTTCAATTCCAAAAATTTCATGAATATGGGTATGGATGACAGTAATATCGCTGTATCCGACAATCCATTTCGGTTGATTCAGAAACCGTGTGAAGTCAAGTTTGTCGATGATCCGGACCGCCCCGTATCCCCCCCTGGAACATAGCACTGCTTTAATGGAATCATCGTCAAGCATTTGCTGGAAATCATTTCTCCGGTATTCATCATTCCCGGCATACTGATGAAACCTGCTGAAGACGTGGGAACCCAGCACTACTTCAAGTCCGGATTTCTGAAGTGCGCGGATGGTTGGATGGACTTCTTCGAAGGTTATACTTCGCGAGGGTGAAACTATCCCTACTTTATCACCTTTTCTCAGGTATGGTGGCCGGATCATTGCTGGTTTTATTTTTTAAGAAAGAGAATTCAAACATCAATATGAATGGAAGTTATGTAACAGAGTTTTGCGTAAAAATAATATTTTAGCCGCTATTGCACAAACAGGTGGTCAAAGAGTTACCTCTTAATTTTGTTATCTTTGCGATTTTCTTTGTGATTAGAATCATTCCGGGATGAATCAATTTAAACGATATACAGTTACCTCTGCCCTCCCATATGCCAACGGTCCTATACATATCGGTCATCTTGCCGGGGTATATGTTCCTGCCGACATTTATGTCCGTTTCTTAAGGATGAATGATGAGGATGTAATATTTATCGGTGGTTCCGATGAGCATGGTGTCCCGATCACCATAAAAGCCTTGCAGCAGGGAGTTTCTCCGCAGGAAATTGTCGATAAGTATCATGAAATTATTAAAAAGTCGTTCGAGGAATTTGGAATTTCATTTGATATTTATTCACGGACCTCGAATAAGATCCATCACGAAACTGCATCGGAATTTTTTCGGAAGATGTATGATGCCGGACAATTTATCGAAAAAATTTCCCGGCAATTTTATGATGAAAAATCGGGTCAGTTCCTTGCCGACCGGTACATCACCGGTACATGTCCTCATTGCCATTATGATAAAGCATACGGCGATCAGTGCGAGAAATGCGGAACTTCACTTAATCCAACAGATTTGATAAACCCGAAATCGGTTCTCAGCGGTAATGAGCCGGTGCTCCGTGAAACCAGGCATTGGTTTCTCCCTCTGGATCAATATGAACCCTGGTTACGGGAATGGATACTTGAAGGACACCGGGAAGATTGGAAAACCAACGTTTATGGCCAGTGTAAATCATGGATTGAACAGGGATTACAGCCTCGCGCCGTCACCCGCGACCTCGACTGGGGTGTACGAGTTCCGGTTGCCGGTGCTGAAGGAAAAGTCCTGTATGTCTGGTTCGATGCACCTATCGGCTATATTTCAGCAACCAAGGAATTAACTCCCGACTGGGAAAAATACTGGAAGGACAAAGAGACAAAACTTGTTCATTTTATCGGGAAAGATAATATAGTGTTTCATTGTATCATATTCCCGGTGATGCTGAAAGCCGAAGGAACATTTATTCTTCCGGATAATGTTCCGGCAAATGAATTCCTGAATCTGGAGAACGATAAAATATCAACATCCCGGAACTGGGCTGTCTGGTTACACGAATATTTGAAGGAATTTCCCGGGAAACAGGATGTTCTGCGTTATGTACTGACTTCAAACACCCCGGAAACAAAGGACAATGACTTTACATGGAAAGACTTCCAGGCAAAGAACAATAATGAGTTGGTTGCAATTCTCGGGAATTTTATAAATCGTACGGTTGTTCTGACACATAAATATTTCGACGGAAAAGTTCCGCAGGTAGGACAGTTGAATCAATCCGACAGGTCAGTATT
>Ga0172367_10004793_pt1 | contig 16641 bp, 13 predicted proteins | sample Lak10m_FD_114542 | JGI IMG/M metagenome (GOLD analysis project Ga0172367, IMG submission 114542) | Freshwater microbial communities from Kabuno Bay, South-Kivu, Congo - kab_022012_10m | ecosystem: Environmental > Aquatic > Freshwater > Lake | place: Democratic Republic of the Congo: South-Kivu...
AGAAGCAAGGAACGAGGGGCGAGTTACTGAGTTACGAGGTAAGTTGGTCGCTGCCGCAAGAGGCACCGAGAACTTGATGCCGCTCTTCATTGAATGTGTGGAAAATGACATGACCCTCGGCGAGATATGCAATACGCTCAGAGGCGTGTGGGGCGAGTACGTGGCAGAAGGGTTTTAGAAGTAAAATTATTGCATGAAGAATAAAGCTATAAAAAAGAAACCAAAAGCAACTAAAACTAAACTCGCGCAGAAAAAGAAAGCCCATCTGCGCGAGAAATTTATCCGTATTCCGGGAATTGATAAGGGGAAGGTCATTATTAAGCCAGATTTTGATGCCCCTCTACATGAATTCGATGCTTATGACCCTCGGCGAGATATGCAACACGCTCAGAGGGGTTTGGGGTGAGTACGTGGCGGAAGGGTTTTAAGACCGCCCCACCCGTCCTCCCCCAAAAACGACTCTGAACAGTTGGGATAATAATAAAAAGTTTAAATTGTCGGATTTGGGGGAGGTGGGCGAGTATGTGGCGGAAGGGTTTTAGGTAAAAGAATTACCTTGTGAAAACTTGGAGAAGGGAAAATAATCATGGAAAATCCGCTTTCTGATAAAGAACTTGAAGTGCTATATAACCGCTTTATTCATAGTTTTGTGGAGAATCGTGATCCACGAATAGATTTGGAGACCAATGCATTAAAGCAACTTAGTGGACCTTACCTCGAAAAGGCAAAAACAGCTATTCTGGAACGACTAGAAAAGAGTCCCAGCCTCGATGCGATTTGGTCCGCACGCTCCATAAACCTGACTGATGCCGTACCTTTATTACGGCGATGGTTTGATGAAGCAAAATCTAATCCTGCAAGTCAATATCGAAGTTATTATTTTCGGGGACAATTGGCTTATGCCTTATATGAATTTTTGAAAGACGAATCTTATATCCCCGATGTTATACAAACGGTGAGCGAAGAAGGCTATGGTGAGTTTACGAGCGGGATATTTATGTTAAGTAAAATGCCATTAACGACAGAAAGCCTTGCTGTAGTTTGGGAAAAATATAAAAAAGGCAAGACGATCAAGAATCCCCATTCTTGGCGAGATAATTGTGCATGGTTTCTTAGGGAAAAGATCAAAGAACCGGTTGGACAGAGCTTTTTGAATGATCTTCCTAAAGATGAACAAAATGAATTACTAGAGTTTATTGGAGAAAGCGAACATCAAAGACTAGAAAGAAAATTCAGACTTGAGAAGTATATCTACGGGCGTGAAAGATATAATGTGGATGATACAAACAGGTATGACGAATATATAAAAGTTGGCGGCTCACCAGTTAAGGGAATGACCCTGACAAAACTCTTGAAAGGACATGTTGGTCGTATCGAAGGATTGCAGTGGTCGCCAGATGGGGAATATTTAGCATCCTATGCAAATGATGATTCCCTAAGGATTTGGACACTAGTCTCTAAAGAAAAGGAAAATATTTTAGAACAAAAGAAGGAATATCATTATTCCCGCACCGAGCCACGAAGCATCGAATGGACGTCCCGTAATGGAGAAAAAATCGCTGTGGTGTACAGCAATTATCAAACTTCAAGTAAAGACGAATACCATATTTTGGAATGGGATGTTCGATTGAAAAAGCAGGAAGCCCCATTCTATCGAAGCCCGAATTATCCATCTATTCTCTATCTTTTCGAACAGGAAACTTTTATCCTGAGAGATGGTAATGTATTTTATTTATTCGGTCACAAGAAGAAACAGCAAAAACAAATACTTGAGAATTATCATGGGGTTTTTGGTTCCGTTGCATTATCCCCAGATGGAAAGATTCTGGCAATTGGATATTATGACAAGAAGGATCCAACTACTGAGGTGGGACTTCAAAAGGGTTTCTATGGCGAAGACGTTTCTCACGAGGTACTTTTTTACAATATTACAGATAATAAAATCGTAAATCGGCTAAACACTGGTCATATTCAGGGGATAACTACATTATGCTGGATGCCAAACTCTACAAATTTTGCAGTAGCTTCTACTGACAATTCCATTAGTATATGGGATCTTCGGGAAAATAAACGAATAGTGCTTCTTGAAAGTCAGGGTTTTGTAGGACGGGTTAAATATCTTTCTTTTTCGGCAAATGGGGCTCTGCTTGCTTCTACATCAGATGGCGATAAACTTCTTAGAATTTGGAGAACAGATAAATGGGAAGAGGTTGTGGCACTAAGAGAACTGGGCGGTTATGGGTCATCGTTTTCTTTTCATCCCACATTACCAATTCTTGCTTCTGTTTGTTCACTTCGTGAACCCGATGATAATTCCTCTGGCGACTCACCCATGGCGATACGCATTTGGGAGTTCGATTATGATGCCTTTCTTAGTAATCCTCCTTTCATGGAGGAATTTAATAGAAGAGAAACTGAAATAAGAACAAAACTTCTTAGGGGGGAAATTACAGAAGATTTGGAGCTCGTAAAAATTGGTATATCCCCTGTAAAGGGGCTCAAACTTCAGAAAATTCTCAAAGGACATACTGATCGAATTCACCGAATTAGCTGGTCGCCAGATGGGAATTACCTTGCTTCGCCTTCAAAAGATAAGACGATTCGAATTTGGGATGAAGGAACAGGAGAATGTGTTTTTACACTTGAGGAGCAAGATGAAATAAAACATAGTGAATGGTCTCCAAATGGTCAGAATCTGGTTTATGGTTGGGATAAACAGATAAAGTTATGGAACACCAAGAGCCGCGAAACAATTCAAGTATTGCAAGGCAATTTCCTTCGTTTGGACTCTCTTACGTTCTCACCAGACGGGAAAATGCTAGCATTGGCTTATGGAGCGAACACAATACAAATATTGGAGACATCAACCTGGAAAGAGGTTAGCAAGAAGACTTTTGAACAACGCTCAAATCCACGAATTAACATTCAGTGGTCTGATGATGGTAGTCATATATTCGTTAATCCGCACATAGGTTTGATACAGTTGTTGGACGTGCATAAGCTTGAGTTAATAAAGGAAATCATTGTTCCAGGTGAGCATGATGAAATGTATGGATTTTCGTTTCTCTATTCAGTCTTTGGAAATAAGATTGCTGTGGCTGAGGAAAAAAAGCCGATAAGGATTTTTGACTTGGAAAGTGGTCAACTCCAAATAGAATTTAGTGAAGCTTCTTATGTGAGTGGTTTGAGCTTTTCACCAGATGGAAGAGTATTGGTGTCGTGGTGTCAGAATAATACTGTCTATTTATGGAATGTTGCAACTGGACAGAAGCTTGCTCAGATACATGAATACTCGCTTCGTATCATTGAACCTGTATATCCAAACTTTCATCCTTTTAAGTCAACTCTTGTTACTTTTTGCGATAAAAGACGTTCAATGCGGATTTGGGATATTAATTACATAGAGTTGCTCAGTTAAAAAAGTATAAACGAGACAGGTCTCCGCCAAAGGCTGGCAAATCGTGAGACATGTCCGCGCAGAGGGGATGATCCGCAAAGGTACAAGGGAGACCTGACAGGTTTGCCTATTTCCTCCCCCATCCCGGCAAAAATGACCCGTCATTTTTAAAAAATGTACTGACATTTTCCCAAAGACTTCTAAATGTCTTTTAAAACCTCTCTAGACACGTTTTAAATCCTCCGGTGAGAGTTTTTTTCGCGCCGCTTCCCTGTCCATGTCGCCCTGTACTCTGGCTGGCATTATCCTCGGCTTCTATTGGGCAATGCCCCCCGCCAAAGTATTGACAGAGGATTTGCTCCCGACATAACAATCAAATAAAAAGAGACAGTCACTTTTGCATGTGACTGTCTCTCCTTATTATCAAGCCTTACGAACTGGCGGCTTTTGTTTTACTTTGAACAACCCCACAAAGAGCGCATACCCAAACAACGCCCCAAACCCGATCTGGCGCATCACGCCCAGCAGGTCGGTGGTCTGCCATTCCTGCATCACTTTGCCGTTCTCGATCTTTCGAACAAAGATGCCGTGAATTTCAAGGTTCTTTTTATTGGCAGGTGCGCCCATAAAACTACCCGTGTTCACCGCCGTCGAAACAAAGCGAATAGACACAAATTGTCCCTCCGCCACGATGTGCGGGAACTTCATATCCAGCCCCGCAAAGGCGGCTTTCATATCCTGCATGAAGCCGATATATTCGTTCTTATTGAAGTGAAAGCCATCGCCTGTGTAGGTGAAGCCATCATCCAACAGTGTGTCCAACTCATTCCACTTGCCGTTCAAAATGGCGCGCGAAACACTTAATGCGATCTCTTTATTCTCTTCAAGGGTAGACATTATTTCTCCTGTGAACTGCATGATTAACTTGCTTATCGTCGGGGGGCATTATATAATCACGACATCAAAGAAGGAAGTACGCACTTTTTTGTGCCATAGTACCCAAAAGGATACCAACCATGGATCAAACCTATTTCTGTCCGGTCACCGCCACCGTCTCCATCATCGGCGGTAAATGGAAGCCCATCATTTTATGGATCTTGTTTCAAGACAAAAAGCGCTTTAGCGAATTGAAACGCTTCATCCCCGGCATCACCCAAAAGATGCTCACCCAACAACTGCGCGAACTCGAACAGGATGGCATCGTTCATCGTGAGGTTTATCCGGTAGTCCCGCCGCAAGTGGAATATTCATTAACCCCCAAAGGCAATACACTGGGTCCCATTCTCAAAGCCATGGAAAAATGGGGCAATACCAACATGCAAATCAACGCATCATAAGCACACTCCAACAATTGGGGGATGCAAAAACCATGCACCCAACAAGTACAATGCCGCATCATTTATAAACTGCGGAGAATTAACATGAACTATGACATCACAGAATACCCACGGGTGTATCACGGGCTTTGTCATTTGCCTGAAGCGCGCCTGATCGAGATCGCAAACAAAGCCGGTGTTTCGCTCAAAGGCATCAAGCCCGGGTTCTATGGGCAAATCGTTGAAGCCATCCTCAAGCACATCGAATCTTTCGATGAACTCAAAACCCTGCTCACCCCCAAAGACTTCGACATCATCGGGCAAAAAAATTCCATTGGCGACCGCAAAACATGGAACCGCCCCTACCTCGCTTATGACCACGCCGTCTTTGTGGATATGACTCGCAAAAGTTATGGAGCGGCTCAACGCCCCGTGCGAAAATCCGCCCGCAACGCCTCTCACGCAGACTTGTGGCTTGAGCTGGCTTCTCTGAAAGTTTGGTCCAAGCTGGAGGCTTCGCAGAAAACGAAAGCTGCGAAATCCCTTGCCAAATCTTTGGGCGAAGACTTCACTTTCATTGATCTGGTCGGCACGCACGAGTTGATGCGCTTTCAGCACACCGCCCTCAAACTACACTTCATCGCCATCCCCGGCGGGAAGTATTCAATGGGTCTAACCGACGACGAAAAGAAAGAACTGACCCGCCTCGCCAAAAAACATGGAATTGAAGAAGCCAAATATTTTGCGCGTGATATTGCCGAAACCGCCCGCCCTGCACACGAAGTAAGACTCCCGCCGTTCTTGTGCGCCCAAGCGCCCATCACGGGTGCGCAAGGCAAAAAGTTCACCAAGTCGGCAGAGTTATTGGGAAGCAATCACAACATCTACTGGTATGGTGCGAAAGCCACCCTGCAACTCACCGAACAAAGCGAGACAAGATTGCTGACCGAAGCTGAATGGGAGTATGTCGCCCGCGCAGGCGGTACACGCACCTGGCTCAATGGTGAAGAAGACCCACAAGAGTATGCAAGCCGCATCCTCTCTGCCAAACTGCTCGAAGACGCTCACCCCTTTGGAGTTTGCGGGCTGGGCTGGGGCACCTGGGTGGAAGACGGCTGGCATGTGGGCTACAAAAACGCCCCAGTGGATGGGTCCGCTTGGGAACCGCGAGACGTTCCAAACGTCGTACGAGGCGGTGGTTTTTTATCCCACCCCTGGCAAACGGGTGGCGAAGAATTCATGCTTCATACGGCGTATCGCGAACAAGTGAAAGATAGAGAATACCCCGTGTTTCTGGCAAGAGATCTGCCCAAACGAAAGCGGTAAACCTAAAAAAGCAGGTCACGCTTGAGTGTGACCTGCAATTATTTTCCAAAGACGAACGATGCCAGCCTTGGTGGCTTGCCTGCATCGTCTGTGTGCCAGACTTCATCGAACTTCAACAGTTCCAACCCAGCCTTCTCAGCAGCGTGCATAAACTCAGAGATGTGATGAATGAACACGTCCACTTCAACGATCTCGGTGCCACGCTCAAAGCGGGCTTTTGTGCCGCCATACTGCTTGAAGGGATGCAATTCATTGATGAGAAACCATCCCCCACTGCGCAAGGTCCGTGCAGCTTGGGCGAAGATGTGGTCTAGATTCTCAATATGTTCCAAGACTAAATTACAGGTAATCAGGTCTGTGGAATCAGGCGGGCAATTCCACGGCTGGGTGATATCCGCTTTCTCAAAGCGGACGTGACTCGCCGTCACTTTTTGGCGGGCTTTGGCGAGCATCTTTTCAGAAAAATCGAATGCCAGCACCGCATCGCCGATCTCCGCCAGGAACTCGGTATTCTTCCCCGTCCCGCAGCCGATCTCTACAATGGACGGGAACCGCTGTCCGTTAAGAATGAGGCGCGTTATTTCCGCATCCAGATCACGGGTGCGGTTGATATTCGAGTCGTAGATATTTGACCATTCGTTATAGGCATCTTGAATATTCATTTTCATATTCTACTTGCAAAAACAGCCCCGAAAAATTCGGGGCTGTTTGATTACTTCTTCAACGCCGCTTCCATAATTCTTTGCACACGTTCCGCCATGCTTGAAGGGTCTGGGTGCAACCCCTCCACCAGCAAGGCGCTATCAAAAACCTGCTCAATGATGATGGTCTGCAACTCGCCTTCGGTATTCAGCAAGCTCTTCAACATCTCGTGAGAAGGATTCAATTCCAACACCTTCTTCGGCACTTCGTATTCCTTGCCCAAATATTTATACACGCGCTGAAGTTCGGGGTTGGAATTCGCATCGGCATCAACCAAACGAGCAACAGATGTGACTAGGCGGTTACTGGCACGCACATCAGTAACTCGCTCGCCGAGGACTTGCTTGAATTTCTCGATGAGGGAATTGAAGTCACTCTCAGGAATCTTCTCCGCTTCAGACTCAGCCTTGGGCGGCTCTGCCCCATCGGCATCGGCTCCGCTGACGCTTTTTAGCTCATAGTCCTTGAAGTTGCGCAAGCCCATCAGCATGAACGAATCCATGGGCTCGGTCAGCAGCAGCACCTCTGTTCCGTTTGCTTTGTATGCATCCAAGTGCGGACTTCTCAGCACCGCCCTGTGATCTTCGCCCGTAATGTAATAAATAACCTTTTGCCCGTCTTTCATGCGTGAGACATATTCACCCAACGAAGACCAGGAATCAGGAGAAGTATTGGTTTTGAACCGCAGCAACGGCGTGATGGTATCCGCGTCTGCCGGGTTGGCGGCGATTCCTTGTTTGAGATACACCCCAAACTCTCCCCAAAAAGAGGCGTATTTTTCCGCATCTTTCTTCGCCAGCGTTTCCAACTCTTTGATGACCTGATTGGTAAGCACCTTCTTGAGTTTGGGTATAAATCCGCTGGACTGCACCGTTTCGCGCGAAACGTTGAGCGGCAGGTCTTCCGAATCCACCACGCCCTGCACAAAGCGCAGATACTCTGGAAGCAGGTCTTTGTTGTATTCATCGATGAGGATATTGCGCGAATACAACTTCAAGCCATCATCCTTGCGGAGCGAGAACATATTGCGTTCTGCCTTGGCGGGGAAGAACAACATGGCATACAACTGCACTGGCGCATCTGTCACCATGTGAGTGTGCATGAGCGGCTCTTCAAAATCAAGCGTGGTCTGGCGGTAAAAATCCGTGTATTGCTCGGCTGTGATCTCATTGCGGGCTGTGCGCCACAAGGAAGTTTGCTTGTTTACAGGATTCTCTTCATCGCCCAAATAAATGGGAAAGCCGATGTAATCGGAATGTTTATGGATGATGTTCTTTACGCGATACTCTTCTGCAAATTCCGCCGCATCCTCTTTCAGTTTAATTTCAATATGTGTACCGCGCTCGGTCATCTCCGCCGGGCTGACCTGATAGGTATCGTCGCCAGTGGCGTACCAGGTCACGGCTTGGGCATCGGTGCGGAAAGAACGTGAGGTGACCTTCACCCATTCCGCGACCATGAAGACCGAGTAAAAACCCACGCCGAACTGACCAATCAAACCGGAGGCGTCTTGATTCTTTTCCTTCGCCGCCTCCAAAAACTTGCGTGCGCTCGATTGGGCAATGGTGCCGAGGTGATCCACAAGTTCGTCCTGTGTCATTCCAATGCCGGTATCTTGAATGGTGATGGTGCGGTTATCTTTATCCACTTTTACATGGATCTTCAGTTCAGCATCCGCATCCAACACATTCTGATTGGTCAGCATTTCAAACCGCAGGCGGTTCATCGCATCTGAGGCGTTTGAGAGCAGTTCACGCATAAAGACCTCACGGTCTTTATATAGTGAGTGTATGAGAATATGAAGCAGTTGTTTGGTTTCTGCCTTGAATGTGAATTGTTGAGCATCCGTCATGGTTGTCTCCTGTGGTGATTAAGAATGAAGGATTTTTCCCATTTATAGTACACAAGCGTAAAAATTTTGTAAGAGAGTTTGCTGCCACACAGCTACTCCGTGAAGAACCCCCAAGGTCTTGAGATTATTCAGTGATCTACGAAGGAAAACAGGGCTTAGGGTTTTGCTTTTATGGTAAGTAGTCGGTCGAAATAAATTACACAAAACCACCCGCGCGGGTGGTTTTGTGTGTTGGGGAGTGTCTAACATCAGACATACCAGAAGATGTCATTGCGAGCCCTATCGGGCTCGCAATGACATTCCTTATCTTTGATATTGGACGCCCCCGTGTATTGGGTGGTACATCTTTTTTTATTGCCAGGCGAGTGCGCCCGATCTTCGATAGTTGGCTGCCAGCAGTTCAAGGTCCAGGATGTTGATCACACCGTCGTTGTTGAGATCAGCCACGGCTGGGATCGAGGCGTTGTAATTCATCCCGATGGTAAGGGCATCGAATTGGTCGATCACGCTATTCCCGTCAATATCACCTGCGGGCAGTGTCACGGTTTGCATGGTGGTTACGGTTCCATTCGTCAGGCTGATGAAGCCTTGAGCGTTCAGGTATCCCTCTGCCGATGCGCTGATGGTATAGGAGCCGCCGCCAACTGGAATGTTGAACGTGCCGTCTAAATTCGCAGCCTGTGAAACGACCAGAACATTACCGGCATCATACAACTGAATGGTGACCGGTTTCGATGCAAGCACCTGTCCGGTGACAAATGCCATCGTTGGCTGGGTGGCGGTGGGTGTGATCGCTGCATCAATGATCGTTACAACATCGGGAATGTACTCAATCGGTTGCAACGCACCCTGCCCGGTTGAAACCCGAGCCGTACACTGCACCGCCGATTCGCCAACCTGCAAACCGCGTACAGCGAAGGTGAACGCGGTTCCGCTGGAAGTGGCTTTACGCCCGTTACTGCCTGCAATGGCAAAAATGAATTGACCATTCACCGGTCCATTGAGCGCGGACACTGGTTCAGAACCGAAGAGTTCTGATGCCTGCATAGCACTCCCCTCCAGAAGCGCGGGGTCATACGCACAAATAAATTCCACAGCGCTATATCCATCTGGCGGGACATTGTTCAAACTTACATTGACAAGGCTGGTTTGTCCCAGTTGAAGCGGTGACTGGATCACGTCCACAAGCACATATGGTCCTGATGGTGTCGGGATCACAGTCGGCGTCAGCGCGAATGCAGTTTGCGTTCCGGCAATCGACGTGCCCGCAATCGCGGTCTGTGTTCCAGCGAATGCAGTTTGTGTCTCGGCAATCGACGTGCCCGCAATCGCGGTTTGTGTTCCGGCGAATGCAGTTTGTGTCTCGGCAATCGACGTGCCCGCAATCGCGGTCTGTGTTCCAGCGAATGCAGTTTGTGTCTCGGCAATCGACGTGCCCGCAATCGCGGTCTGTGTTCCAGCGAATGCAGTTTGTGTCTCGGCAATCGACGTGCCCGCAATCGCAGTCTGTGTTCCAGCGAATGCAGTTTGTGTCTCGGCAATCGACGTGCCCGCAATCGCGGTCTGTGTTCCGGCGAATGCAGTTTGTGTCTCGGCAATCAACGTGCCCGCAATCGCGGTCTGTGTTCCGGCGAATGCAGTTTGTGTCTCGGCAACAAATGTGCCTGTGATCGCGGTTTGTGTTGCCGCCACCGATGTCTCATACATGGCAGTTTGTGTCGCCGCAATTGCCGTAGAATTCAAATCTGCGGTGGCAGTTACGTTAGATGTCAACGTTCCTGTTGGAGATGGTGTCACAGTTACAGTGGGTGTCGGGGTTTCTGTGGCGTTTACGATCCCTGTAGGGGTGGGTGTCGCTATGTCCGGCGTAACCGTCTCTGAAGGGATGGGAGTTCCGGTAGGTGGAAGCGTTGCCGTGAAAGTGGGTGTTACGGTGGCACCGTTCGAGGCGGATTTTGTGGCGATCATTTCATAGTAGCCAGTGCCCGCCTCTGAGCGGATTTCTACATAATAAAAGCCTGCTGGTTGGGTTGAAGAAAGGGTACCGTTCGCCCGTGTAATTTCATTCCCATTTTCATCCAACAAAACAATAACCGGCACGAGTCCAATAGATGAAGGACTTACGGCAATATCAAACTGGGCATCTTCAACCAATAAAAGAGACCAGCGTTCATTTCGGTACGGGTCCACGCTGCCAATATAGGTTCTATCCCAATCTAAAATACCGCGCATCACGGTCTGAAGATCGGGGATGTTCATAAGCGGCGTAAGGATCGGAAGAGTCTGACCATTTTTTGTATAGGTGGTCTTGTTCGTAAAAATGTTGTAATTTACCGTCCACCCCGCAAAACGGGTATCCAGAACGTTCGGGCGGAAAACAAAATGCAGGTGAGGTCCCGGGTATTCATTCCCCGGGCAAACTTGTGCATTGGCGTTGTTATGAATAATGCCAATGCGTTGATTACGGCTGACCTTGCTGCCAGCGGTCACTTGAATTTTATCGAGGTGCCAGTATTCCGTGGTCCAGCCATTCCCATGTTCGATCTTAATGTAGCAAGAGCCCACCTGATACACCGTCCCTGCCGCAGCAGCAACCACCCAGTCATTGGAGGTATCTTCTCCAATGGTCATTTTTACGCGCGGGGCAAAATCAATGGCGCCGCCATTCTTGTAATTATGCGGGCTGGTACTCGACCGCTTTAATCCATTATCAAGACCGTCATAAGAAACCCAAGCCTTGCCTTGCTCCCATGGCAGTTGGAACATATTCACAGGCGGGGCGCTATTAGCAGACGCAATCCCCGGTATTGCCGAGAGAATGACGACTGCCATTAGAAGAACCCTGGTTGATGTCTTGAATTTCATAGCATACTTTTCCAATTCACTGGCTGGGGTATGCCAGAATCATCCGCGCGGATCGTCGCTCCGAAGAACGCGGATCAGGAAGAAAATACCAACAAGAAGCAGGATACAGATCAGGGCAAGCATCACTACGGTTCCAGACGAAAGAGAAGCCTGCTCGGTCCCATCGGGCTCATCACCCAATGAAAGCGGAGTACCCAATAAGGGCAGGTCTTGGGAGGTTCCCTTCTCTGCACTAATGGCAAGGGCAATATTCTGCCCATCCACGGTAACCCCCGGCATCGGCGCGGCAAACCCCGATTCATTCTTTACAACCAGAGCCGCACTCTCAAGATGAACATTGGTATTGCAAGCCCCAAGCGTAATGAAACGCACCTCGGCAAGAACCCCATTGGCTGTTTGTGGGGTTGTGCTGGCAAAGGAAGCATCCACCAACCCGTCGATCTGCGGCAGGGATAGCCCATTCATTCCGGGGATGGCGGTGGCAGCATTGACCGGTTTCATACACGCCGGATCATAGCCAACCTGGAAGGTAATCCCCTGAATGGGGGCAGCCGAGGCGCCGTTCACGGTGACAACCACCGTCTCGCCGGTCTTAAAACTCGAAGCGCTCACCGTCAGCCAGATCGACTCTTGCGATTGGGCATGTGCAGGAGCAAAAGCAAAGAAAATAATAAATGCAAAAAAGGGCAGAAGAAGTTTTTTCATTGAGGTCTCCATGAAGGGCGCGCCGGTTTTATTTTGACGGCGCGCCCCAGTTGGCGATGCTGTGAATCTACTGCCAGGCTAATGCGCCCGCCTGGTGATAGTTGGCTGCAAGGATTTCAAGGTCAAGCACGTTGATGGTGCCGTCATTATTTAAGTCAGCGGCAGATGGGCTGGCAAGGTTGTAGTTCATACCGATGGTGAGCGCATCGAACTGGTCGATGACATCATTTCCATCAATATCGCCTGCGGGCAATGCCACTGCCTGTAGTGTCGTGGTGGTTCCAGCGGTAAGCGTGGGGTTACCTTGGGCTTTTAGGTGTCCAATAGCCGAGGCGATCACCGTATAAACGCCTGCCGGAGCCTGAATGGAAAAATTTCCATTTGCATCCGGTGTGGCTGTCGTTTGAACGGACCCATCTTGTTTGTACAAGGTCACAGTCACGGGTTTGCTCGCCGTCACAGTGCCTGTCAACGTTCCAAGAGGTTCTGTGATCGTAAGGGTGGCGGGAGAAATAGCAAGCTCTTGCAACGCACCGCCAGTGGAGACACGACCAACACAACTAATTTGCGCCTGTCCGGCTGCCAGGGCAGTTACGGTAAAGCTGAAAACAGCGCCATCATCGGTTGCACGCTGCCCATTACTGCCTGCCACAGCAAAAATAAACGAGCCGTTGGCAGGTCCATTTGTCACAGCGGCGGGGTCTGAGCCGAACAAACCTGCATCTGCAATATTGCTAATGGAGATCAGGGCTGGGTCGTAGGTACAGGTAAATTCCGCACTGGCATATCCGCCGGCTGGGACGTTCGTCAGCATTACAGTTCCAAGGGAAGTACCCCCGGTTAGAACAGAGGCGGGGTTCAGCATCACAGCCGAACCAGGCTCGTTTACCTGTTCTGTACGGGTAATTTCCATTAGATACGTCCCCTCGCCAGAATTAGGTTGGATCTGAATGTAATATTCACCGGCTGGCTGGCTGGCTGGCGCTCAAAACAGCGTTTGAGAGGTTGCCGGTTACCATCGAAATCTCGTTATCGTTCGCATCTAACAAATAGATGTTTGGGGTTAAGTTTCCAGAGGTTGTAATCACTGAGATCGAAAAACTCTCTGCTTCCACCAGTTGGAGAGACCAGCGTTCATAGCGGTTTGCGTTTACCGTTCCATTAAAAACGGCATCCCAAAAAGTTGTACTGCGAATGACGATCTGTGCGCCAAGTCCCTGGGCATATGCCGGGGTTTGCATTCCCAACGCGCTAACAATCACTGCCGCCAGCATCAACATGCGGGATAAGTTTCTGACATTCATTGCTTTCTCCTTTTCATTTGTTTTCATTGGTTCCATTTATGTTCTGAAAAAGGTGCTATTTTTTTATTTTTATTTTCCTCCAAACTGCCGTACAATGGCGCTTCAAGATAACAATAATGAAAACAATATCAGTTACATTCTATAGTCCATGAAAAAGTTAACGCGTTACAGGTAGGTTGCCGCGAGATTGCAAGATAATTGCGAGGATATTTCCACCCAAATGGTGAAAAGTAACTTTAATAACTGACCTTACGAAAAATACTCTACTAACCCAAAACGCTCTTCGATTGGGCTCTCATCGTCCCGATGTCCTCCGTGAGGGCGGCAGCCGTGCTGAGCGGAGAGCGGGATATTCTCCCCGCTCGTAGTCGAAGCACAGGTGCGTAAGGTGAGTTAAATAACTGATGTTACGCGGTTTCCTCGTAGCGCGACATTTATGTCGCCCGAAAACACGAGATAAATCTCGTGCTACCGCGTAAGGTGAGTTAAATAAAAAAAAGAGACAGGGATCTGTCTCTTTTTTTATTTGCGCCATGTTTATGCGATTTCGTCTTCTGCCTTGCGCATGGCTTGGAAGGATGCGATTGCCACTTCCAGCATTTCGCGGTCTGGCGGACGGGTGGTGAGCAGTTGCAAAGCCAGATTCGGTTTGATCAGAATTTTTACGATTGGGTTGTTCAGGTGATTCGCGGTCCAGCGGATGTATTCGACTGCGATGCCCGCAAGAATGGGTATGAACAAGATGCGGGTGACAAGACGCCAGAGGATGGGCATGGGTCCCAGTGCGGTGAAGACCAGAATGGAAACCAGAACGAGTGTAAGTAAAAACGCCGTGCCGCAGCGCGGATGTTCGATGGGGAATTTTTCCACGGTTTCGGGAGTTAATTCCGCGCCTGCTTCAAAGGCGTTGATGGTCTTATGTTCTGCGCCGTGGTATTGAAAAACGCGTCGAATATCGGGCATTAAGCCGATGGACCAAATATACCCAATGAGGATGATCAAACGCAGGGCGCCTTCCACCAGGTTGCCGATCCACAATGCGGATGTGGTCTGAGCGGCGGCATGTTCTACCCAGCCGCCAATTCCGGCGGGAAGCAAAAAGAAGAGACCAATGCCAATGGTGAGTGACAAGCCCAATGTTAGATAAAGAGCCGGTCCCTCCAGTTTTTCATCTTCGCCTGTTTGCGTGTTGGCAGAAAGGGTGAGGGCGCGCATCCCCAGCCCCAGGGCATCCCACAAAAGAATGATGCCGCGCAGGAATGGAACCTTTGTAATGCCCGACCGATACACATTTGCAAGCTCTTCGGTGTGGATCACAATATTGCCTTCGGGTGCGCGCATGGCTACAGCAAATGCTTTTTGCCCGCGCATCATAACCCCTTCGATCACGGCTTGACCGCCGTAGGTGATAATTCGATCTTCCATTTGTTTCCTATCGTATCGTAGGGACAAGGCTCACCCTTGTCCTGTTCTTTAGGGGTTACCCCTGCGATTTAGAAATTGAAGAAAAAGTGCGTAATGGCTTCGATGCCCTTGTACCAGGTTGGCAGGTGCAGCCGTTCATTCGGCGAGTGGACGTTATCGTCGGGCAAGCCGAAACCGGTTAGCAAAGAATCAGCGCCGACATATTTTTGCAAAAGAACAACAGAACCAATGGAACCGCCTTCACGCTTGAAGTATGGGCGTTTGCCCCAAACAGATTGAAGCGCTTTTTCCAAGGCTTTGGAGCCAGCAGAGTTTGTATCGGTAAGCGCTGCGCCAGCGTTGTGCAGGTTTGTTAATTCCCATTTGATGGTTTTGGGCGCATTCTTTTTGAGGTAGGCTCGTAATTGTTTTTCGGTTTCTTCGGGGGTTTGGTCTGGTACAAGGCGGCAGGAGATCTTTGCCATTGCCCAGGCAGGCAGAACGGTCTTTGAACCCTGCCCTGTGAAGCCGGAAAGCAAGCCGTTCACTTCGAGGGTTGGGCGTGCGCCGGTGCGCTCGGCGGGGATGAACTGCGGTTCGCCCCAAAGCGCAGGGACGCCGGTCATCTTGATGAGGTCTTTATCTTTGACGGGCAGGCGTTTGAAATCTTCACGCTCTTTCTTGCTAAGTTTGCGAACCTTATCGTAGAAGCCGGGCAGGGTGATCTTGCCGTTCTTATCATGCATTCCTGCCACCAGCTCGATCAACGCCTGTGCGGGGTTGTGAATGGTGCCGCCAAAGAGACCGGAGTGCAGGTCTTTATCAGGACCAAAGACGCGCAGTTCAAAATAGGCAAGTCCGCGCAAGCCGGAGGTGATGGTGGGCTTGTCGGGGGCGATCATACCGGCATCGGGATTCAAACAAAAATCAGCGGCGAGGAGTTTCTTGTTCTTTTTGATAAAGTCGCCGAGGTGTTCTGAGCCGATCTCTTCTTCACCTTCCACCAGCCACTTGATATTGACGGGTAGTTTTCCGTAGGTTTTCATAATGGCTTCCACAGCTTTGATGGATGCCACGACTTGTCCCTTCATATCAGATGCGCCGCGCCCGAAGAGGTAATCGCCTCGGACTACAGCCTTGAACGGTTCGGACTTCCAAAGTTCGATCGGGTCGATGGGCTGGACATCATAGTGCCCATAGATCATCACCGTCGGCGCAGATTTACCAGCGCCCATCCACTCACCATACACAACAGGGTGCAAGGCGGTCGGCATGATCTTGACGTTCTTCATGCCAATGGAGCGCAACTGTCCAGCCACCCACTCGGCGGCTTTCTTTACATCGCCTTTGTTCTCATTCAAGGTTGAAACAGAAGGAATGGCAACCAACTCCTTCAATTCATTGAGAAAGCGTCCACGATTTGAACGGACATAGTCCAATGCTTTTTGTACTTCAGACATGAAAATCTCCTCTACTACTTTAGGGTGCAGCAGTTGCTTCGGTTTGATTATCCAGCGCACGGCGGGTTACCAGATACCATTCGGTGATCAAAGCCAACCGGTCGCTTGTATCGTACATCGGCGCCACTTGTACGCCCTGCACTTGTGCATCCACGCCATAGGAATAGACGGGGTAATACAAAGGTAGTGAAGGCAGTTCTTTGGCAAACACTACCTGGAAATTTTTATACAAACGGGTTCGCTCGCTAAAATCGGCGGCGGTGCGACCGGTTTCGAGGAACTCGCTCGCGGTGCGGTTATCCCATTGTGA
>Ga0172367_10004795_pt1 | contig 16639 bp, 15 predicted proteins | sample Lak10m_FD_114542 | JGI IMG/M metagenome (GOLD analysis project Ga0172367, IMG submission 114542) | Freshwater microbial communities from Kabuno Bay, South-Kivu, Congo - kab_022012_10m | ecosystem: Environmental > Aquatic > Freshwater > Lake | place: Democratic Republic of the Congo: South-Kivu...
GTTCCATTCAATAATATCGATTTTTTCATCGTGGAGTTCTTTTACAATTGCCTGGATGCGCATGCCTTTGACGCCCACGCATGCTCCCACCGGATCTACACCAGCCTGGGTGGCGGAAACAGCCACTTTTGCGCGTTGACCTGGTTCGCGTGCAATAGCGCGAATCTCAACGATGCCGTGATAAATCTCAGGGACTTCATTCTCAAGCAGTCGTCGCAAGAAATTACGATGCGCACGTGAGAGAATGATTTGCGGTCCGCGCGAACCATCCTTGACTTCCATGATAATTGCGCGCAAGCGGTCGTGAACTCTAAATTTTTCACCAAGTATGCGCTGGTTGGCTGGTAAAACACCTTCCGCCTTCATATCTAGACCTACAGTGGTGGTCTGTGGGTTACTTGCTTGCACGACGCCGCTGACGATTTCGCCTAGCTGGCGTTCGAAATATTGCATTTGTGCAGAACGCTCCGCTTCGCGAATGCGTTGCTGGATCACCTGGCGGGCAGTTTGGGCCGCTACGCGCCCAAAATTTTGTGGAGTAGATTCAACAATTGCCATATCGCCTAATTGGATGTTAGGATTCACTTTGCGAGCATCTAAGAGAGTAACCTCAGTGCGCTCATCCTGAACATCATCGACGACTTCTTTTTCGGCAAAAACCATCACTTTGCCGGTATCTGGGTCGATTTTGGCTTCCACATGTTGTGCGCTGGATGCATTAACGGCGCGGCGATATGCTGACACCATGGCCGATTCCAGTGCTCCCAGGATGATCTCCTTGGGCAATTGTTTTTCTTCCAGCACTTCATTAAAAGCCAGGCTAAACTCGTTTTTCATCTTACAAGAACTCCCGATTGAATGGATCTCGGATATTATTAGGCGCGGCGGAATTAAAAGCAGAATTGGGGCAATAAACCGTCGACATTGAGGTATTATAAACAAAAAAGTGGGGGCTTCCCACTTCTCAGCGCTTGCATTATAGGGACTTACACATGAAATTTTAGCACAAAGGACTGGATTATGCAAGTTTTTGTTCTTTTTTTGATTTTTTGAGACACCGAAGAAGTTTAGGAGATGAGAAACCCGCTATAATTGTGCAACTATGGAGACTACATGACTTACTTGTCTGGTAAAGAAAAATCTCATTATGTGCAGGATATTTTTACAAGAATTGCAACCCGTTACGATCTGATGAATCGTTTGATGACAGGTGGGCAGGATGTGTTCTGGCGTAACGAAGTTATCCGGCGTGCTGCATTACAGCCCCATTCAAGGTTGTTAGACCTTGGTACTGGAACGGGAGACCTGGCTCGAACTGCTTTTAGCAAGCAGTCTTCAATCCACATAACTGCTGCAGATTTCACTTTTGAGATGATGCGTGCCGGGAGGAAACCAGCTGATCGTTTTGGTTGGGCGAACGCCGACGCGTTGACTCTACCTTTCCCAGCAGAATCTTTCCACGCAGTAGTATCCGGATTCTTAATGCGTAATGTAATCGACAGCCAGGTTGCCTTAAGCGAACAATTTCGAGTCTTGAAATCGGAGGGGCATATTGTCATATTGGACACAACACGTCCAAAGCGCAACCTGCTTTCACCTTTTATCTGGTTACACATGCATGTGATTATCCCATTCTTGGGTGCTCTTCTTTCAGGTCAAATGGATGCCTATACCTATTTACCCGATTCAACCGAAGCCTTTTTGAAGGCTGAAGAACTCGCTAGCCGCATGACTGCAGCCGGATTTAAAGAGGTTGGTTTTAAAAGACTAATGTTTGGCACGATTGCCATTCATTGGGGTGTAAAGTGAGACGAATAAAAGGAAGCTATGGCCGATAGAAATTTGGATAAAGCTGCTCTTCGGGGCGAACCATCTTATGTCTGGAGAGCAGGGCAACAGCGCCGCCTGGAAATGATCTTGCTGGCGGCAGAAAAAAGGCTCAAAGGTAACGTGCTCGAAAACGGTTGCGGTGTTGGAATGTATGTTGAACACCTTTCTCCGTTTGGCGGAAATGTATTTGGGCTTGAATATGATTTCGAGCGCGCTCATGAAGCTGGTCAGCGCAGCCCAAAGATCATTAACTCAGCGGGGGAAAGCTTGCCATATCCAACCGATACCTTTGACTTGATCTTGAGTCATGAAGTCTTGGAACATGTGATGGATGACGTTCAGGCAGTCCGCGAGATGCTGCGGGTGTTAAAACCTGGTGGGCGGGTCGTGATCTTTGTTCCAAACAGAGGTTACCCGTTTGAAACCCATGGGATATTTTGGGGTGGCAAATATTATTTTGGCAATAAACCGTTTGTTAATTACCTGCCTCGGGTATGGCGCAATAAATTAGCTCCGCACGTGCGGATTTATTCTCCTGTTGATCTTGAATTGTTGTTTAAAGGGCTGGATGTGAAGTATGTGCAGCGAAAAGTAATTTTCGGTGCCTATGATAATTTCATAGCTCGTTTTGGACCATTTGGAAAATTTCTGCGAATGATTTTACAGGCCTTGGAAAAAACACCGTTGAGTATCCTTGGGTTGTCTCTCATGTGGGTGGTTGAGAAAAAATCCCATTGAATCAACTGATATCTAACCCCAACGAACCCTTATTTTACATAGGGGTTCGTTCTTTTTTCCTCGCCGACGCTTGTTTCGGGGCCATGTCCTGACAGTAGGCGGACTTTGTCAGGAAGGCTGTAAATCTGTTGCCTAATACTCGTCTGTAAGGTTTCCCAGTTCCCTCCAGGTAAATCAGTACGTCCAACTGATCCGGCAAAGATCAGGTCTCCGCAAAAGCAAACACCTGCTTCTGCACAGTAGAATACAACATGCCCTGGTGTGTGACCTGGAGCACAACGTACCTCGATAGAGTTCTTTCCCAGTCTCAAGATTTGGCCGTGAGTAAAGTCAATGGTTGGTTCAGGTCCCGGGTCAATATTAAAACCGAATATGGCTCCGCCTCCAGCCGCTTTCCAGAGACCATGGTCGGCTGGGTGGAGCGCAACCAGCGGCATCGGGTTCAACGCATCTGCAATTGCCCCTGCCCCACCGATGTGGTCAAAATGGGCATGGGTATACCAGAGGTGAGCAATTCGAAACCCGTGTTCGATAGCATTAGCAAGGATAATGTGACCATCCCATGCCGGATCAATAACAGCGGCATCGCCACTTTCCTTGTCAGAAATGAGATACGCATTTGTTTGCACGGGGCCTAAAACGAAGGAGGTTATTTCCAATGTCATTTTTATTCTCTTAAAGAACGTGTTAGCTCAAGGGGATGTCTATACCGGTATCGCTGGAGACAATATCGTTTTGCGGAAACTGGTTCTTGGTGTGGGGAGTGAAAACCAGGCTCAGCAAGATTCCGGCCAATATGATGGAAAAAGCCAGTGGGTAGATGGAGGCCTTATTTTCTTTATACAAAAATCCGGCAGCAATTGGAGCGATAATGATGGTCAATCCCATGATCGATTCCGAAATCCCAAAGGCCAGGCCAGTTTGTGAGTCAATTACAAGCGGGCGGATAAGGGCGAAAGTTAATGATCGTACTGCGCGGTAGCCACCTAGCAAAAAATAGGAAAGGGCAAACCAGCCGTAGGCATTGGTCTTCCAAAGCAACCCGGCGTAAACCCCTACCGCAACCTGGCCTAATATGAAACCCAGTCGAGCATCAAGTGTTCCCAGCAGGAATGTAAGGGTGGTGTTGCCAATTCCACCAATGGTTCCCAGTAAGCCCACTTGTTCAAGCGAAAGACCACGGACGTCTTGCAAGAATTTTGGAGTAAAAGGTTGTGGAAAGTATAAAGCTAATGTGATGAAAAATCCTAATAATAGAAACCCTAAATACCTTTTATTGGAGAGTAAGCTGAGGCGAGGTACAGACCGGTCATGATGTTGGCGAGCTTGCGATGGGACCATGAATACGAATAATGTGGAGATAATAAAAAAAACACCAGCAAAATAATAGACACTGTGCAATCCGTAATGGTCACCTATCCACCCCCCAGTAATGGGACCCAGCATAATACCCAGGTTAAATGTGGAAGATATCAATGTAATTGCCCGGCCCACACTCCAGCTGCCACGAGCATTGGTTACATAGCTATTTAATGGGGAAGAAACAAAAGCGGTAAAACCGTAAAGCAAAAGGCCAGCGACAAAGAAAGGCAGGCTTGGAGCAAGAGCCATAATCCAGGTGGCGCTGACGCCGAAAAGCCAGGCTGCGATAAGCATTGGGCGGCTGCCTATCCGGTCAGATAAGTAACCAGCGGGGATGTGAGCGATCATCATGGCAAAGCCTGCGGCGCCCAGGATATAACCGATCGTCACTGGATCCGCGCCGAGCTCTGTCAGGTAAAAAGGCTGGAACATGTAAAACATGCCTTCGCCAATCCCCCACGTGAAAAGGGCTGCAGCAATCCACAATAAAGATCTATTCATACGGTGATTCTATCTACGAAATCCGCTGCTGTCTTAAAAACCAACTGACGCTGTGCATCGCGTGTAATCACGTGACCTGAGCCTTCGATCCACAGCATTTGCTTATCCTGGCAGGTTAATTTTTGAAAGATTCGCGGCATGCTGTCTTCAGCGACATAATCATCGTTCTTTGAGTGGATCAGTTGCACCGGTACTTTTATCTGTGGGAGTGATTTTTGCATGAGACCGAGGAGTTTATTCAATTCCCCGATTGCATGCAGTGGATTTTGAGGGTAAGAGACATGATCAGCATAGGCTTGTTTGTCGAACCAACCAGCACCTGGCTCATTCGTACTTTTCGGAATAAATGGCGCAATCTTACTGAGCCATTCTATGTGTCTGAGCCGAGGGTCATCAGGTAGTTTGTATGGCGTGGACATAGCCACCACACCTTTGACAGGTAGGTAGGTGGAAACCGTCAAAGAAAGCACCCCTCCCATAGACACCCCCATGATAACAATCGAATCCGCGACTCCTGATAAAAGTTCAAAACCATCCTCGACAGAGGCCAACCAATCAGTATAGAGTGAGCGAATCATATCTTCGGGTTGAGAGGCATGCCCCGAAAGGCGGATACCTAACGTGCTGAAATTTTTCTCCCTATTAAGAAATTCTCCCATCCAACGCATTTCCTTAGGTGTGCTTGTAAATCCATGCACAAGCAAAACCCCGGTTTTGGACCCAGGGAAGAGAAAAGGCTCCGCAGTTGCAATGATTTGTTTCATCGCATCCAGGCTGGCTTGAGCTTAGAAATTTCATGGAAAATTGGGCAGGTTTCGTCATGAGCGCCGGAAATATAGCCGGACGACATCAGAAATTCCTTGACAATTTCCCCACCGGTAAAAACAAAGGTCTTCTTAAATATTCTAGCCCATTGATCGAGAACAAAATCACCTTCAATAAGCATGCTTTGGGCATCTAGCCATTTCTCAAAAGAACCGTTCTCTTTTTGGATTCCGTTAATGCGTATAGCATTTTCTATCGCCGCGTTGACCTTCAGACGATTACGGATAATCCCAGAGTCAGCAAGAAGTCTTGCGCGATCTTCATCTCCGTAGCATGCAATTTTCGAGATATCAAAGTTATCGTAAGCCTTTTTGAAATTATCGGCTTTTTTGAGGATTGTGATCCAGGAAAGGCCTGCCTGGTTGATCTCTAGAACCAGACGTTCAAATAAGCTATTGTCATCGTGGATTGGAAAGCCATAAAGAGTATCGTGATAGCTCCGATTAAAGGTGTCATCGGGGCGATTTTTACAGTACTCGCAGTAAGGATTCATAAGTTTAGATAAATTGGGCCTATCACCTGGCTTGGATTGACGCGCTGCAAGGCAGCACTCTATTAGTAAGTGTCTAAAAAGGAGGTCAACGGTTTTGCAACAAACTAAGCGCCGACAACTTGAATTTCCCGGCTCATATCGCTCATGCTTTCTGAACCATCACTGGTGACAACCATATTATCCTCGCTACGTACGCCGTTGCGTTCGGTGAGGTAAATTCCCGGTTCGACCGTATAGCACATGCCAGGTTCGAGGATTTGCATGTTATCTGCGCGCATATATGGGTCCTCGTGACCTTCCATCCCAATGCCGTGACCTGTACGATGTGTAAAATAGGAACCGTAACCCGCTTTTTCGATCACTTCACGAGCAGCTTTATCGACAGCCGCACAAGGGCTGCCTGGCTTTCCTGCTGCTCTTCCTGCAGCATTGGCTTCCTGTACAATTTTGTGGATCTTTTGATATTCGGCATCGACTTGTCCGACGGCAAAAGTGCGAGTCAGATCAGAGATGTAACCTTCAAATGCCGCACCCCAATCAACAACTAGCATATCACCTATTTGAAGCTTCCTTTCAGATGGTGAAGCGTGCGGATTGGCGCTGTTAGGTCCACTGGATACAATCGGCGAAAATGGAATTTCAGGTGAAGATCCATGCCGCAGCAGTTGTATGGTTAATTCAGCCGCCAGTTCTTTTTCACTCATTCCGATCTTAATCTGTGGGATACAGGCTTTGAGGCCATTTTGGGCAATAACCACTGCCTGGCGCATTTTGCTGATTTCTTCCTTATCTTTGGTTATCCTCAATGCAGCCAGTGTTGAAGATGCATCCGGAAAGCTTGCAAAAGGCGCAGCTTGTTCTATGTACCGGTATTCAAGAATCCTAAGCGCGCGCGGTTCTACGCCGATCGCATTGTTTTCTATGCCTAAGGCCTGTACACCTTTCTTGAAGGAATTGATCCATTCGTCAGGCAGCTCAGGGTAAGAAAATGCCTGGGCTTTGTATGGTAAATGCCCAAGTTTGGGGGTTTCTAATTCAGGTAGAATAATCACCGGATCTTTGCCTGGAGTACAAAACATGACAACTGGGCGTTCCATTAGATGAAAGCTCAACCCGGTAAGATATGAGAGAGTTGGACCAGGGTTGATAGCAACTGCATCTAATTTGTTCGCGGCCATTGCTTGGTAAAGTTTTTCAAGGCGTGCCTGTGTCATATTATTCTCCTGTTCAAAAGAATTTTTTTCAATTCTTTTATAATATTTATCAGTGATTAAAATCTGTATATGAAGATTCTTTTGCTAGCCAATTTTCGTTATTGATGCCTGTATTTGTTAACAAAAAACTGATTTACGATCCAATCCACACCACCTGGAAAGTTGTAATCAAACCATAAGACAGGTCGAAACCACCACGGAATAATAACCGCTCGCTTAGGATGTTTTGCTAGATGTATTACCTGTTTAGCGACGTATACCGAGGTCATATAGGTCCAGGAGGGGGCTTTGAAGTCGTTTTTTAATACGCTTGTTCCGGTATGTTGTCCGAATTCAGTTTGAGCCGGTCCAGGGTAAATACCTGATACCTGTATGCCACTGCTGCTTACTTCGCGCCGAAGAGCGTCAGTGAAACCACGCACTCCGAATTTGGAGGCGGCGTATACAGAATACATCGGAGCTGCAATCCAACCAGCCACAGATGACATGTTAATGATATGACCAACGTGTTTGGCCAGCATATGTGGTAATACGGCATGGGTAACTTCTATCAGACCTGTAAGATTTACATTGATCTGGGTTTGTATGTCACGCCCAGAATCCAAAGCGTCGAACCAGTCTAACCTTCCGAAGCCAGCGTTGTTGAAAAGTATGTCGATCTTATTGTAATTTTCGATAATGGTTTGGACCATGTTCTCGATATCGGCCAGGTTGTTTACGTCTACTGGAACTGCCATTGCTTCGCCACCTGCTGCCTGGATACGAGCTACTACATCCTGCAACCGGTCAATACGCCGAGCTGCAAGTACCACACGAGCGCCTTCCGTAGCAAATAACCGGGCAGCATCTTCACCAAAACCAGAAGATGCACCTGTGATAAGTACAACTTTTCCTTTGAGCTGAACTGCCATGCTCTCTCCATGAAGAGTAGTGTTAGAAATTGCCCAGTGTTGGCAAGGCCAAGGTTTATTCCTCTTCGCCTTCTTGCGGTTGTGTTTCCTCGGGCCGTTTGCGTGGGTGTGGAGGTTGAATGACTGGTTCTGGATAAAGGGCAACCTCCAGAACCTGGTCCATGTGTTCAACAGGAATAATTTTCAAGTCAGTACGAACTCGTTTCGGCACATCTACAAGGTCTTTCATATTCTTCTGAGGAAGCATTACTACCTTCAATCCGGTACGGTGTGCGGCTAATATTTTTTCTCGTACACCTCCGATCGGCAAAATACGTCCTCGCAGTGTAATCTCACCGGTCATGCCTACCTCGCGGTAAATAGGCCGGCCTGTTAATGCAGAAAGTATAGCGGTAGCGAGGGTGATCCCCGCGCTAGGTCCGTCTTTGGGGATGGCTCCTTCTGGCATATGAACGTGAATGTCCATGCGCTCAAATATTTCTGGCTCAATAGCGAAAAATTCTGCTCGAGATTTAATATAAGTAAGCGCAGCTTGACCAGATTCTTGCATTACTTCGCCAATTTGGCCGGTCATCTGTAAACCACCTTTGCCTTCCAGCACAGCGACTTCAATGGACATAATTTCTCCACCATTTTCTGTCCAGGCTAAAGAGGTAGCCACACCTACTTCGTCACGCAGTTCAGCTTCGGTGCGCAGGTACTGAGGTGGGCCCAGGAACTTCTCGACCATATTGGGGGTAATGATGCTAGGGTATTCACGTTTTTCTGCTTTTAATCGCGCGGCTTTGCGAACAACGCGTCCAATTTCACGCTCGAGGTTACGTACACCTGCTTCGTATGTATATTCTCGAATAATTCTTTGCAAGGCCGACTCAGAAAATCGGAGGTTTGTATCGTGCATGCCATTTTCATCCATTTGCCTTGGGATCAGGTACCGGTCTGAGATGGCCATTTTTTCTTCTTCAATATAGCCAGGAAATTCAATTACTTCTAACCGGTCGAGTAAAGCATCGGGGATGGTTATAAGAGTATTGGCGGTGGTTACAAACATGACCTTGGAGAGGTCAAAGGGGATTTCAAGGTAATGATCGCTGAAAGAGTTATTCTGTTCCGGATCCAAGACTTCTAGTAAAGCAGAAGATGGGTCTCCTCGGAAATCATTACCCAGTTTGTCAATTTCATCAAGCATGAATAATGGATTACCACTTCCTGCCCGTTTCATTGTTTGGATGATTCGCCCAGGCAAAGCGCCAATATAAGTGCGCCGGTGGCCGCGGATTTCTGCCTCATCTCGAACACCACCCAATGAAATTCGCACGAACTTACGGCCAAGGGCTTCTGCGATGGAACGACCGAGTGAGGTTTTACCCGTACCAGGCGGGCCAACAAAACAAAGAATCGGTTGTCGTTCTTTTTTTGGCTTTAATGAACGCACAGCGATAAATTCGAGGATACGGTCTTTTGCTTTTTGTAAGCCGTAATGATCGCGATCGAGAACTTCGGCAGCGTGACGAACATCCAGGTTATCGTCTGTCATAATCGACCAGGGAAGGTCAAGTATCCATTCGATATAACTGCGAATGATCCCTACTTCTGGCGCCATGGGGGGCATTTGACCCAAGCGTTCAATTTCTTTAAGCGCTGTTTTACGGGCTTCTTCTGGAAGCTTGGCTTTATCTACTTTTTCACGCAGTTCGCTGATATCGCGGGTCCAGATATCTCCCTCACCCAGCTCATTCTGGATGGCTTTCATCTGTTCTCGCAGGTAAAACTCGCGTTGGCTCTTGTCAACTTCATTTTGTACACGTGTGTGTATGTCTTCTTCAAGTTCAAGGACATCGACTTCAGCTGCCAGGAGTTCGTTTACACGTTCCAGGCGGGCTTTAGGGTCTGTCATTAGAAGTAGCTTTTGTCTCTCGTCGAAGGAGACAGAAATTGACGTAGCAATCATGTCTGCAAGCCAACCTGGTTCGGCAATATTCAGCGCGAAGAGATGGGCTTCCTCAGGTATTGAGCGATTTAACTGTACGCAATGCTCAAACTGGCTCAGGGCGGAGCGCATCAACGCTTGGGCTTTTTTATCTGCTTTTTCTTCTTCAGTGATAACCTTAACTTTTACTTTTATATAAGGTGTAAATCGTGTAAACTCCAGAACTTTAACCCTGCGTCTGCCCTGAACCAGGCCAGAGCTGTTACCGTCTGGCATTGTGAGCAGTCGCCCGACTGCCATTTCCACACCGATCGGGAGGAAATCGATGGCTTTTGGTCCTTCCTTCTCAGGATCTTTCTGAGTCAACCCAATCACTGTTTGATTTCGCTCGTGGGCAGTTTGCAAGGTAAGAAGCGATGCTTCATTATCTACAAATACGGGTGATACCATGTGTGGGTACACAACCAGGTCGCGCATTGGTAAAACAAGCGCTTCGAACACTCCATTTTCATCTGTCTCATGCGCCGGAACCCGGTAAAGTTCCTCCGTCCGCTGTGAGATCGCCATATTAAAATTCTCGTCTTCTTCTTCGTTCCAGTCGTCCTGGGGGGTGTTCCGCTTTTCTGTCATGTTTATTTCACTTTCTTTTGCCATGCCGATTTGACTTCTGCGGTAACAAACATACTGCCCGCCGAAAGAACAATACTACCATTATTTCCTGCAATTTCCAGCGCCCGGTCTAATGCTATCTTGGTAGGGATACAACTTTCGGAAGGGATTTGCAGCTCATTGGCTAATCCAAGGATTTTTTCAGGTTCCAAAGCTCTTGGATGATTTGCCTTCGTTACAATTAGTGTATCGATTAAGGGTTTGATCGCATTTAGCATAGCTTTCAGGTGTTTATCTTCCGAGACACCAAGGATCAAGACCATCTTCTTGCCTGGAAAATAGGTTTTCACTGTCTCAGTTAACCTGATAAAAGCATCTTCGTTGTGAGCTGAGTCGAAGATTACAATCGGTTCGCGGTTTGCAATTTCAAACCTGCACGGCCAGAGTACCTGTGCAAATCCTTGTGCTATTTGTCGATAACTTAGCCCGAACCCACTCTTTTGCAAAGCAGCATAAGCTGTAACTGCATTTTCAACCTGGTGTTGACCTAAGAGGGGGATTTGTAGGCTTACTTGTGAATCAAAAATTTCCTCGTCTGAAAATATATTAAAACTTTGACCTTCTAATGAATGATTACCTGAGTGATACTTTAGATCCCGCCCGACAAGTGTAAGCTCACAGCCTCTTTCTACAGCGATTGTTTCAAGTACTTGCAATGCTTCTGCTTTTTGTTCAGAAGAGACCACCGGGATGCCTGGCTTGATGATCCCAGCCTTTTCCCTAGCTATTTGGGCTAGCGTGTTACCTAAAACAGCAGTATGGTCATAAGAAAGGGAGCAGATGACCGAAACCTTTGGAGTGATGATGTTGGTGGCATCCAATCTGCCTCCCAAGCCGACCTCGATCACCGCTGCGTCCACTTTTCTTTGAGCAAAATATAAAAAACCCAATGCAGTGGTGATCTCGAATGTGGTTAACATTGGTATTTTTGCCACAATGGGTTTTATTAAATCCACCAGATTGGCGAGTTCAGCGTGACTGATAGGTGAGTTATTAACCTGGATCCGCTCAGTGTAATCCAAAAGATCAGGGGAAGTGTATAACCCCACCGTGAGACCAGCGGATTGAAGTGCGGAAGCGCACATGGCTGAGGTGGATCCTTTTCCTTTGGTTCCAGCCACGTGGATACACGGATAAGAATCCTGGGGATTACCCAATTCAGCCATCAGCGAGCGCATGCGCTCAAGATTGAAGTCAGCTTTGGCCAGTTCCGAAGAGTGTTTTAAACTGTAATCGACGAAACTATATATATAATCTAGTGCGAGGTTGTAAGCAGTTTCAGTGTCCATTATCAATCATTGTAAAGCGAAAAACTCAAAACGTAAATTGTTCTAAGGCTCAAAAACGGTTTCATTGACTTTATTCTTTTTGACATGTAAAATTTTCTTTACCATGCTTGTAACGCTTATAATTCAATTACATCTGCCAGGTTGCGCTTCATTAAAAGAAAAGCGAGGAATCATAAAACCATTTATTGCCAGGTTACAGCGGGAGTTTAATTTATCTGTGGCAGAGATTGGGATGCAGGATCAATGGCAACTGGCAGTGATCGGATGTGTAATGATCAGCAATGACCGGGCTTTCCTGGACAACGCCATACAAAGTGTGATCCGCTGGGTGGAAGCTCATTGGTCAGATGGGGACGTGATAGATCAACAGGTTGAGTTCATCACCTGATAGGCAACTGAAACAGGCTAAGAATATGAGGATAAGGAGCTGATATGGACCTAAAGTTAAAAAACAAACGAGCTTTGGTAACTGGTGCTTCGCGAGGACTTGGGTACGCGACAGCCCGCGTGCTTTCGCAAGAAGGTGCTGTGGTGATGATCAATGGACGGGATGAGAGTCGTATCAAGGAGAGTGCTCGAGCACTCTCAAAAGATACAGGCACCCCGGTTTTTAGCTTTGCTGGGGATTTGGGGGATGCCTCGGTTCCAGAAAAATTGGTGAGCGCGGCTCAAGCTGCATTGGGCGGATTGGATATCCTTGTGTGTAATGCTGGTGGCCCTCCTCCCGGGTTATTTGAAGCCTTTGATGAAGCAACCTGGCAAAAAGCTTTGGATATTTCCTTCTTGAGCAATGTGCGGTTGATAAAGGCAGCGCTTCCGTTTTTACGAAAATCAAATTCTGCAAGCGTCTTGACGGTGACCTCGTATTCTGCGAAACAGCCAATTACGAATTTGGTTCTCTCAAATTCAATCCGTGCAGCTACCATAGGCTTGACCAAGTCGTTGGCGCTTGAATTAGGCAAGGAAGGTATTCGTTTCAACTCTATATTACCTGCTTGGACAGAAACTGAACGAGTTACAAGTTTGATGACTGCAAGGGCACAAGCCAACGGTACGACATTAGATATAGAAATTGCCCGTCAAGCTGCTGAAAGCCCTTTGGGTAGGATGGCTACCCCGGAAGAATTTGCCAATGTAGCAGCTTTCCTGCTATCTCCTCTTGCCTCCTACCTGACGGGAGTCATGTTGCCTGTGGATGGCGGTATGCTCAAGGGAACTTTCTAAAGGATCACCTGCGTTGCTTGTTTCTGCTTACATAAAATGAAATGTTGATTTTGACATAGGGCATACTCGGAGATATTCTGACCATGACCTATATCAAACCGGAAAAATGTCCCAGTCATTACATTTTTAAGTTATGCGACAAATGTCACATACATTTTAAATTGTTTTCGGTATAAATGAATGAAAACCAAAATAAGGAGATGAAATGACTGAAAAAACTTGTTTGAACTGCGGTCGGGATTCAAATCAAATCCCTTTACTTACTCTAGAGTATCGCGGTGAGGTTTACATGCTTTGCCCTCAGTGTTTACCGGTTATGATCCATAAGCCACAAAATCTTACTGGCAAACTGCCTGGGGCAGAAAGTTTTGAGCCTATGGATCATGGACACTAAATATTCGAAATAGTTGTTGCAATTTAAAAAGTGGGCCTTACATCTGGTATCATTCCCTTACGGGAAGGATGTTTAAGTGCCCATTTTTTTTATTTAATTCTGTATTTGGTAAAGAATTAACTACGATGAAAAAACTCTCTCATCTTACACGAACCTCAATATTACTTGCTTTCTTTTTCTTATTTGATAAAATTCTGGCTTTTGGTCGATCAATCCTTATCGCCAGGCAGTTCCGACTTTCGCCGGAACTTGACGCGTTTAATGTTGCCAACAATCTTCCCGACCTGCTTTTTGCATTAATTTCTGGTGGTGCCTTGGCAATGGCCTTCATTCCATTGTTAACTGAATACCTGACTACAAAAGGTCGAGCGGCAGCCTGGGATTTATTTTCGAGGGTTGCGAACGTGGCCTTTATTGCGACAGCTTTTTTCGCGATTTTAATAGCCATTTTTGCTGGTCAAATTGTTCGGTCCCAGGCAGGTATTGCTCCGGGTTTTGGATCGCAACAACAGCAGTTAGTGGTTGAATTGATGAGACTTAATCTGATTGGCACTATAATCTTCTCGGTCAGTGGCCTGGTGATGGCAGGTTTGCAAGCAAACCAGCATTTTCTTTTTCCTGCTATGGCCCCAACACTTTACAACGTTGGGATGATTATCGGCGCGCTGATTTTTTCACCAACTGAAGCCTACCGCATTGGCGCGTTTTCTCTACCGGCGTTTGGATTGGGAGTTCATGGACTTGTTTACGGGGTCATACTGGGGGCTTTCCTCCATCTATTAATCCAGATTCCGGGCTTGATCATTTACAAGTTCCGTTGGACACCTTCACTAAATATTCGCGATCCAAGATTGATTTCCGCGATAAAGTTGATTTCTCCTCGTTTGCTGACAATGTTTGGGATTCAACTTATGTTTATCGCACGAGATAATTTTGCCTCCCGGTTAGGTCAGGTTGGCGCGGTTACAGCGCTGACATACGGGTGGATGATCATGCAAGTGCCGGAAACTTTGCTTGGAACTGCCATTGCCACCGCGTTACTGCCATCTTTGGCTGAATTTGCTGCGAAAAGAGATTGGGTTACATTTTCGGCTACTGTGGAAAAAGCTTTACGAGTGATGCTAGCCCTGGCGATCCCGGCGGCGGCAATCATGGCCGCAGGTTTGCGGCCTTTGGTGCAAGTAGCTTTCCATTTTGACGAGCCAGGAACGAATTTACTCACATTAACTTCGCGTATCTACCTTCTTACACTTGCAGGTTATGTTATGCAGGAGACATTGGCGCGTAGTTTTTACGCGCGGCAAGAGCCCTTTGCGCCTCTCTTTGGCATAGTAATCCGTCTTGGGGTTTATATATCAATCTGTCTGGCAGGCGTGACTTTATTCCAATCTGTTGGCGCACCGGTTATTGCCTTGGCCGAGATGTCGCTTCTCTTAGAAGCGATCATCATGTTATTATGGCTAAATAACAGGGTAGATCCCCCTGTAAAGGTTCTGACCGCTGTTGGCAAGGGATTAGTTGCAGCCGGGATTTGCGGTACGCTTACTTACGCAGTGGCAGTATTTTTGCCTGGGCCGGGGTATATTACTGCTCTGATAGGGATGGTTGTGGCAGCAATTCTAGCCCTGTTCCTTGTTTGGTCGGAAGCCCGTCTTCTTTTTTGGTTATAGCCATAAGGTATAATTAGTAACATGACGAACGAAACCCAACTTAATGATGTACCTGATTCTCAATCGGATGATTTAGCCGATACAAAGCCTCGGAAAATTAGCAAACCTTCGCGCGCAGGTTTTTGGTTAAGTATACTTGTATTAATTCTTGCGCTCGGTTTTGGCGGATTAGCAGGGTATGGAAAAGGTGTTTCTGAGCGTATGAATGCGCAGAAGGCTTTGCTAACCCAGCAACTGGATGCTCAATTTGCCCTTGTTCAACAGGATATGGATGCGGGACGGTATGGTGTTGCCCGTCAGCGACTGGAATATATAATCGAACAGGATGCAAGCTTTCCTGGGGCAACGGATAAATTGGCGGAGGTGCTTGTAAAACAAGCTATCACTCCATCACCTGTTCCAAGCGAAACGCCCACAATTACACCCACTCCAGATATGCGTGGACAGGAAGCAATCTTCAGCCAGGCTCAGCAGCAGCTCGGGGCAAAAGATTGGAATAGTCTGATGGGTTCGTTGGATATGCTACGGAAAGCTGATCCTACCTACAAAGCCGCCGTTGTCGATGGTATGTATTACAACGCGCTCCGGAATCGCGGTGTAGATCAGATTCTTGGTATCGGTGCATACAAAACTTCCAATATGGAAGGTGGTATTTATGACCTGACAATTGCTGAGCGTTTTGGTCCTTTGGATGGTTATGCCGATGGTCTGAGGACTTTTTCGCGAATGTACATCGTTGGGGCATCTTTTTGGGATGTAAATTGGCCACAGGCAGTGGAGTATTACCGGCAGGTTAGTAATTTTGCGCCTAACCTGCGCGATGCATCTAATATAACCTCAAGCCAACGGTTATATCAGGCGCTCTTGAAATATGGTGACCAAATTGCTGTCCTTCCCAAGATGAAAGATCGCTGTCGTGCGCTGGATTTATGGAATGAAGCAAATGGTATTACCCAGTTGGACAATGATTATGCTTATAAATTCAACCAACTCAACCAGGAATGTAATCCTCCCACAGAGGTTCCAACTGCAGTAGAACCAACTCCCACACCATAATTCATTAATGTAACGCTTGTAATCAAATCTTAATTCAAAATATCCCAGCATCAATTTGCTGGGATTTTTTGTTGCCTAAATAAATTTATAAAATAATCGGCTGTTGAACAATCGAACCGCTAAGATCATAAGCCATGGCGCCGCTGATTCTGACGGGAATGATTTGTCCTAATTCTGCTTTGCCTTCCGCAAAAACCAACCCATCTATTTCTGGCGCGTCACGATATGATCTGCCAATGGTTAAGCCCTTATCAAAGCCTTCTACGATAATATCCAGTGTTTTTCCTACATATGACTGGTTGATTTGAAGCGAAATATTCTGTTGGATAGACATCAATTGCTCCCAACGCTCGGTTTTCACTTCTTCAGGAACAGGATCTCCCAGAACTTCGCTGGCAGTACCGGGTTCAAAAGAAAACTTAAATGCCCCTACTCGATCAAACCGGATTTCCTGGATGAAGTTCATCAATGCCTGGAATTCTTCCTCTGTTTCGCCAGGATAACCAACAATAAATGTTGTGCGAATTGCAAGA
>Ga0172367_10004796_pt1 | contig 16639 bp, 25 predicted proteins | sample Lak10m_FD_114542 | JGI IMG/M metagenome (GOLD analysis project Ga0172367, IMG submission 114542) | Freshwater microbial communities from Kabuno Bay, South-Kivu, Congo - kab_022012_10m | ecosystem: Environmental > Aquatic > Freshwater > Lake | place: Democratic Republic of the Congo: South-Kivu...
GGTCGAAGCGATTGGATACGCCGTTCCACCCAAGGCCGCTTGGCTGTACACGTTAATGGTGATGTCTGCCGCCGAGGTGCCGTCTACGTTCGCAACTACAATCGAGTTGATCTTGAAGACTTTACCACTGGAAGCAGCGTTGCTGACCAATGAGGTTGCCGAGGTTGTAGACAGCGAAGTACTGGACGAATTGCCGTAAATCGCCGCTACGTTGACTATATTGGGATTACTCATTATTTACTCCTTAAATAGGGACACTAAAAGCCAAAAATTAGAGCCATTGCAATACTTTTACCCGTAGATATACCTGCTGAACCAAACGAAAGGGTTCCGCTACCGTTAGTTACGATTGCTTGACCACTTGAACCATCTGCACTTGGCAACGTAAAGGTTACGTTGGATGCGACACTGGCCGGAGACTGCAGGCCAATGTAATTAGTACCGTTGTCAGTATCTTCGTAGAACCGGGCCGCACCGCCTGCTGCAGACGTTCCAAAAATAGAAAACACAGCCGAGCTTAGCGACACAAAATCTGAGCCGTCCCAAAACGCAATCGTCTTGGTTCCAGTAGGAATTGTGATACCAGTCGTGGCCGAACCCTTTAATACAATCGCGGCATCCGATCCGTTGACAACCACATAGACCTTGCTGCTCGATGGCGCAATAACGTTGCGGCTTGTTCCAGGAGTACCTGTAACCAACAACAGAGCATTTCGGGCCTGGTTAGACGCTCCATCCGTATCCGTCAAAGTAACGTTTCCAGAGGTGACATCAATGCTCACCGCTCCGGCAACCGCTTGTTCTACCAGAGCCGTGATCTCGTCATTGACGACCGTACCCCAGGTGCCCGATTCAGTACCCGTGACCGGCTGGGCGAGGCCTAGTAGGGAAGTGTAGTTAATCGTCATTTTTAATCCTTTAAGCTGCTATTGGAACCCAAGTAGTGGTTTGGGAGTCATTGACAACCACCCATCCGCCGGTCTGCGAATCATTGACATTTTGCCAGTTAGGCGTTTGATTGTCATTAACGGTCGTCCAAATAGTGACCCGACCGATGGCGCCAATGCCCTGAACCCCAGTGACATTGACGATAGAACCTGCTTGAACCGTAATATTGCCGACTGCTCCAGTGCCTTGAACCCCGGTGACTGGGACCGTAACGGGTATGCTGGCATAGGCCTGACCAATAAATCCAGTGCCTTGAACGCCTGTGACATTGACCGTAGAGTCTTGGACCACGGCGACGTTGCCGATTTGACCAACACCTTGAACGCCCGTGAGAGCAACGACGGCAGTGCCAGTAATAGTGCTTTGGCCAATAGACCCAGTAGCTTGTACCCCGGTAAGCGGGACAATGACTGCTGATGTGACGGCAACATTGCCGATGGCACCACTGGCCGCCACCCCGGTGACTGGGACGGTTGCGGAACCGGTTTGGGCTGTTTGGCCAATGAATCCTGTGGCTTGGACGCCGGTAACGGAGACGTTTGCCCCTGCGCTGGTGCTAACGGTCCCAATAGCACCGCTACCTGCGACACCCGTGACCGTGATGAGGGCCGATCCAGAGGCGGTGACTGTTCCGACGATACCGACACCCTGGACCCCGGTGACGGGCACAACAGCGCTGCCGGTGACGGTAGATTGACCAATGAATCCTGTCGCCGAGACTCCAGTAACGAGGACATCCACGGCCGCCGAGACGGTGACGTTACCAAGCGCTCCAGTTCCTGCCACCCCGTTAACGGGTACGACCGCAGTTCCTGTGATTTGAGCTTGGCCAATGAATCCTGTTGCGGATACCCCGGTAGCCAGGACATCCACATTTGTGAAGACGGTAGGCTGACCAATCTGGCCAGTTGCCTGTACTCCGGTGACATTGACAAGGGCGTTTTGCTGGGTTTGGACCGTGACAGTGCCAATAGCGCCGGTGCCTTGGACACCAGCGCTGCCTTCACCCCACGGAGTTTCACCCCAAGCACCATACCCCCACCCCTCTAGGTAGACATAAGTGACATCTTGGCCCCAAGGAGTTTCGCCCCATGGACCGCCACCCCAGCCGCTATACGTTGCCACATTTATGCCCTCGTATCCATCTGCAGTTTATTACCTTTCTTCATATTTTCAGAAGCAGTAATAATCCGCAAGTTCCAAGGTACATGCAGCCCACAAACATCTTTCCCCCGAATAGGAACAATGTGATCTACATGCCAAACGTCTAAACCCTCCGCCGTGTACATGGCGGCTACTTTATACAAGCATTGCATGTGCTCTAGTTGATCTTTGGTTAACCAAGTTGGAGTAGCATTGCGTTTCTTTAACTTGTATTTTTTCCCCAAAGCATTTGCAATACCTCGATTTTGCTTGCTCCAAAGACGCTGCCGTGCTTTTATTTCTTCAGCGTGTTGAATGTAGTAGACACGAGAATCAGCTAATTGTTTATCCCTGTGCTTTTGATAAATAAACTTCCACAAATCGGGATTTCGCTCTTTTCGTCTCCAATATGCTTCCATGTTTTTTACACGTTTAACATCTGGATTAGCGTAAAAATTTTTAAGCGAACGCGCCTTACGACAATCTTTGCAGTCGTTTCTATAGCCGTCAGGCGAATCCTTACGTTTGTAGAATTCGCTTAATAGCTTAGTGTTTTGGCACGTTACGCAAATTTTCATCACGCGATTCTTATAATCGCTCCGGTAGCTGTCGCAGCAGGAAACACTACAGAAAAAGTGCCCGCAGTTGAGGTCTTAGCACCACCAAAGTTTAGAATCGCCACTGCGGGATTACCCGTAGCGGTGTCGTTATAAATCATGGCGCCATAGGCGGTAATCGTAGCTGTCGTGAACGACAAATCAGCAAAGTCTGTCAAGGCCGTTGTGCCCGAAGATGTGGGCGTTACCTTTGTCAGTGTGCCACCACCAGCCGTATACGAGCCAGAGGCAGATACTTCGTTGGTTGTGGTGTATGCTGTGGTTGCCGCAGTAAACGATGCGCTGTTGTCATACAGAGCTAGTTTGAATGTCTGGCCAGAGCCGGTTGAGAAGTTATGCACACCCTTAAGGATTTCGACCTTAAAAGAAGTGGGCATTACGGTTGTGGTAAAAGCCATTTAGACTCTCCTTAGTAAATTGGCGGCGTCTTGTTCCCCGCCCTGAACACAAATTTGGATGCAAGTAGCCCTTTCGGCCCGCTTGGCTTGTTTGAGATATTCAAAAACTGCTCTTTGAACGCGCTCCCTGAAGAACTTGGCCTGCTCACGGATGGCCGGAGGAGCGTTATCGGCCACACTAATAATTTTATCTGCGCAAAGTTCTGCTAGATCTTCGCACGAAAGGCCGCCAAAGTCACTGGTTTTGACGATAGGATCAGCCATCTTTCCTGCATGTAACTGGAACATATCAGGTCCTCAGCGCTTCTGGTGGCAACATTGGGTCGTTTGTGGGCAGCGTATCCTTTACTTCGGAGTACTTTTTAGCCACAAAACGGCCGTTTTCAAGGCCCACTACCAAGGGTTCGGCCAGACGGTGGTAGCCATATAACTTGCTTTGCACTGGCTCGTTGGTGTCCAAAAGCGACGAATCCTGAGCAATTCCCACCTTGATACCCCGATTAATGGCTATGGACAGCAAAAACTCACAGTTGGCTCGCCCCGCCTCGGCAAAGTGAACGTAGCCCTTGTACGAAAAATCTATGCCGTAGAGGTGAATTTCGGCCACTTTTGCTGCAATCGCAAAACCTATGGCATAGGCCACGGTGTTATTAAAGTAGCCCGTTTTACACTCATTCATCACCTCTTCCAGCGGAAACTCCACTAGGCCTGGGCATCGATCGTCCAGTTCACAGGTGTAAATTGGTCCTCTGTGCTCTTTGAGCACCTTGGCCATGATCCCAGTCTGAGTGCCCGAGTCATCACTGTCCAAAAACCGGCTGGACGGATCCATCATAAACACCCGGTCGTGGAAAATCACCCCCGCCATGGAGTTAATAGCCCACACCTCGTCAAACTCTATTGAATGGGTTTTGGCTAATATAAACTGGCCGTGGCTTTTTCCCATCGCCACTATTGCTACACGTTTCCCCTCAAGCTTTGGAACATTTGTCATGGACCTGGACTTTCTGATTTCACATATATGCGAGCCATACCATCACGGTATTCGTCACGACGACGACGGCCTTGTTGCTCGATTCCAAGACCTTGGATTGCCTCTTTATAAGAATTGTTGAAGTAAGCAATCATATCGGCAGGCCCCTTGGTGTAGCTATAAGCTTGGACCAAGCAGCCGTAAAGCAACGCCTCAGGGGCGTTGATACTCACCCAAGTCGTCGTGTTAGTGGACGACAACTGAGCAGGTTTGTAGATGTAACCCAACTCTACTGCATACCCGGACGTGGGCGTGGGGGCGACATAAAACGTGTTCTGGTCCCATACGGAATAATATTTAGGAACACCAGTGACGGTGCCATCTGCCCAATATTCCTTCATGAACGAGGTATCACGGAACTCTAAGAATATCTGATCATTACCGGCAGAAGTCAGCATCATGTACCGGTGAGTAAGGATATCGTTAGGAGCCGTTAAAAACTTATTGTTAGCGGTTAAGTTTCCTGTAACCTCAAGCTTGAACACATCCAGGTCGATATCTCGAAGAATGCGATTTTCCGTCATCAGAATAAAAGTGTTGATGACCGCATTAGTGAACACGTTTGCGTCCACCTCAGTGTAATTGCGTATGTTAGTTACTAATTCGTCGTAGGTCATGACACGTTTCCTATTGCGCTTGTTGCCCCGACTCCCGATACTGTAGTAGAGGACGAAGTAACAACAAGAACGGTTCCGATATTACCAACACCAAAGACGTCTCCTTGCTCCGGGTAGGGCTGCATATTGTTGCCCCCGTTAGCGCTTCCAAGGCTTTGAAAGGCTGAGTCGCCAGGTGACCCAACATACACAGTGACTGGTTCCACCCGATCTGGGCGAGGTTCATATAAAGCAACGGCATCGCCGTCAAACTTAAGGGGCTCGAGCTGAGGCTCTTTTGGCTCGTAGTCTTCTGGGCAAACCTTGAATCCACGCCAGTTTTTGCGAAGGACGTTATAGGGATAACGTTGTCCGCAGTAATCGCACAGTCCGAAAGAGAATTTGCCGGTTGCGTATGCCACATCATACCCCCAGTTGAGGTACGAAACTTATGCGTGCTGTCTCTCTGTCTTCGGCCGCTGCCCTGGCCCACTCTTCGTCATACATCTGCTTCAGGCCCATGGTACGGTCCGGAGCAAACTTAACCGATAAATAATACGAAAGTCCCGCTGTCAAGCATGGCAGGAATCGAAAGTTGACGTCAGTGGTATTGGTGTAATCACCAGCATCTTCGATTCTTCGTATTCTGTAATAACGGAACTGATAGGGACCGCCACCACCGGGGGTAGGATAGAAAAACACCTCGGGTGGGTTTGTCCTTTGGACATAATACTGTGAAGGTCGAGCTTGTGTGCTTTTATCGGGAACGTCCAAATACTCTGCTCTTGTAATCGGATCAATCGTAATGTCCACTGCTGGGCTTTGCGATAAATCTCTAATAACTGCAGTCAACACTTGAACTGTATCCGCTGGCAACGTAATTGAAGTAGTGCCTGTCAAGCTAACCACCACTTCTTCGATGGTCCACAAATTTAATCCGCGATTGGCCCAATCTAGGAACATCAAGTTTAACGACCGACGAGCGGACGATAATTGATGCCCGTTGGTAATCTGCATGCCACAGCGTTCAAACGCCTCGGCAATCAGATCATCAATCTGCAGGTCAAATATTGTGGTACCAGATGTTGCCATTTAGCACATTCCGCCTTTTTTGTAGCCCTTGCCCATAGCCATACGCTTGTGCTGATTGATAGCTTCGCCGCCTTTGGCCATCATTGCCGGTCCGGTAGTCTTGCTGGTTTTAGAGACCATTTTGTTTTTAGGACCGCTTTCCACGGCTCCACCGCCACGAGTGGCGCAACCCATTCCTTTGCCTGCCATGATTACTTTCCTTTCTTCATTGCGCGGCCTTTTGCATCCGCAGTTTTACGTTTCAAAGCACGTCCTGTTTTGTCTGCCATGCCACTTTTTTTAACCATCTTCTTCTTCATCAAACCGCCTTTTTTAGCTTCAATAGACATCCCAGCCATGTTGTCTTTGCGAGCGGCATCAGAAGTTGCTTTTTTACTTTGTTCCTCAGCTTTAAAAACACCTTTTTCAGCTAATTTTTTGATTAAGCTGCCCATTCCCATGATTACTTTCCTTTCTTTGCCGTTTTGGCAGATTGTATAAAAGCTTTTGCAGTAGGAGCGCCTTTAGTTCCTGGCTTGCGCATCTTTTCACCAGATCCCATAGCGATACGTTTTCTTTTTGCGTTGATATTAGAATACAAGCCGGGTTTTGCTGGCATGGCTTTACCTTCCGTTGAAAAATGAATACAAACCTATAAAAAAACTTGTCACCGCACTTGACGCTCCGGCTACCCACATGAGGGTTTTCCAGCCGCCTTTCGCTTCTGACAGAGTTAAATTAATTGAAGCCAGTGATTTTTTAATTTCGTCCATGTCTGCCATCATCTTATCCATGTCGTCTTGGATATGACGTATTTCAACAGAGTGTGTGGCCAGTTCCCGTTCTACGCTCATGTTTTAGCATTTCCATCGTCTACGTGCTTGGCGGATACGGCTATTCGGGTCTTTAGCGGCTTCTGGAAATTGTTTCATCTGCCCCGCAGACCTAGCACAATAAGACTTACGACGCTTCGCGCGGGCGCCCGAAGGGTTGTCTTCTGTGACTGCAGTCTGAAGTTTAGACCCGGGGTTAGCCTTTCGATACGCGGCAACCCCTTTTTTGGTCATCCCAGCTCCGGACTTTGTCGGGCGAAAATTGCCCGACTTGACCGAAGTTTTGATGCCCATTCCCTTGGCCTTGGCCATTAGACCGCTGCTCCACCGTAGAAGAACAATGTGACACTTGTGACTTGAGCGTCATTTACATCAATAAACACGCCTTCGTCGAACAAGAATCCCATATCCGGAACGATGATGTCATACGCGCCAGCGGAAGCCGGAGTATTGATCGTCACTAGGGCCGTCCCAGAAGAGGTTGTACCATTCTTCAATGCAAATGAAGAGGCCGTTGAAGTACACGTGAAGTAGACTCCTGCTACACGTGTACGTCCCGCAATAGCCTGTGCGTCGCTGGTCTTAGTGACCGAGCTTATATTGCTTGCGCTCATTGCAGCCCCCTAATTAGGAGAGGTTGTTGTTCTGGATATACAGGACAGTAACCGTAGCCGCGCCTGCCGCGCCGTTGCCGTTTTGAGCAGTAAAGTCTGCCAAAACCTGAATGTCAGTGGTTCCAACATCAGTTGCCTCGGTGTCCAGGGTGCCACGAGTAGTAGCCGCAGTCTTGACGCTTGTAGAAGGAACAAAAGCATCAGCGTCCGCCGAAGTTCCAACTACAACAGTAGCCGTGCCGGTGTCGTCGTTAGCGGTTGTAACGTTCAAAATAACGTCAACGATTTGTGAATTTGCGGGGATAGTAGCAACAACTTGGTTGTTTGAGGTTGCGCCAATGATGTCAATCACAGCGGATTGAGCCATCAGAACATAACCTACGTTTGCTACATCGGTACCTACCGTTGTGCCGGTAGTGTATTTAATGTTTCCGGCCGTTACTGGACCAGAGAAATTGGTATTAGCCATGATAAACCTTTCGTGTTATAGCACATTGCCCATAAGTCTCTATAACGTCTGCTAGGCCAGTCGTATGGGCTTAATAAATCCTAGTCCCTAAAGAATACAGCAAAAGGGGGGTTTTGCAACCCCCCTTCCTTACAACATTACGCTCCGGGTGAACCGAAGATACCGCGTGGATCCGAGAATCCAAAGCTGTAACGCTCACGAGCCTTGTAACGAACGTTGCCGGTGTCGAAGTCGCCTTCAAAACCAGTTTTGATCGCTACACGTTGGAACATCTTCATGCCGTTGGGGGCGTCGGTTTTAATAAACCATGCGTCCGGATCGGTCAAGAAGTGGTTAACTGTGTAACCCTGAGGAATCATGCCCATGTTCTTGATAGCATTGATGTCGTTGTCTGCAGTACCAACACGCAGAGTGGACTTCATGATGCGATCAGCCGTGAACTGGAGTTCCTTGGGGATAATCAGCTTCAAACCTTGAATCGAGATCTTCAGGCCGCGCTCGTCAGTGAACGCAGCGATGTCGATCAATGCCTGCTCCAGGGAGGTCTCAGACAAGTCGGCCGGAGTGGTCAACTCATTCTTAAGATCCGGACCGGATAGGGTCGGGTGATCCAAAGCACACAGGGGCTTGCCGTCGCCACCAACTGAAGTGGTGAAAGCGCCGTTTAACACAGAAGCGGCCTTGATCTGCTTGGTCTGTGCCATCGAACGAGCCAGCGAACGGGTGTAACGAGCCGACAGACGGTCATAGAGGTTGTCCTCTACAGCCTCTTCAGTCAACGCGAACGCCAGAGCGATGGTTTCGTGCGTGTAGCGAGCAGCGTAGACTTCTTGCGCGTTGTCATAAGCAACACCAGCGCCTTCAGCCTTAACCGGAGCATTACCAAAGCCAGAGAGCATAACTTCCTCTTCAAACGCGCGATCAGAAGTCTCTACATCATAGATTTCTGCGTGCTCGTTTTCGTAGTTCTTATACTCTAAGCCAAACAAAGCATTGAGACCTGGCTCAAGCTCTCGTACTAGTTGCGAACGTGAAATAGCCATGATTAAACTCCTGCAGTGCCCGTGCCACCCTTGTAGAGGTGGTTATTCGGGATAACGATGAGATTAGCGTAAGCAGCAGTAACATCATTGTCTTCTGCGTCTTCATACACGCCAACAACTTTCCACGGATACGTAGCATTGCCAGTCGCGGGAACGCCAACTTGCTGGCCAGACTGACCAGTTGTTGCGCTACCTGCTACAGCAGTATCCAAATCAGCATTACGACCTACGCAAGTAACAGCAGCAATGCCGGAGCACTGAACCACAAACTGAGCGTTAGGATCATCATTGACAAGAGCAACGATACCGTCCTGAGCAATGCTGCCAGGATAGTAGTTTTTCCATGTGGGTTTGCCGGTCGTGGGATCCACGTAGTAGCAGCCCTGGAAAACGCCGACAATTGCTGCGCCGGTCGTTGAAATTGCTAAATATCCTCCGGACAACTTAACGGAGTCACCCTGATACAGAGCGGTACCGTAGTTGTTGGAGATCTTGTACTGCGTTAGACCTTGGTTATCGTAGTTACTGCCGACTTTGCCGACAGGACGAAAACCAAAAGGCTTATTAACGTTAGCCATTTGATTCTTCCTTAAAAAGTTTAGTCTTCGGCCTTACGAGGGCCACCAAAAGTAACTCGTGACTGGCGCTCCGGCTTAATGACGCGCATAGTGTCATGCGCATTAATCTTCATCAAATCGTTATCGACAGCCGTAATCTGTTCACTTGCCCTCTGGTGGTAGTGCGCTTCACGCTGCTCAGCTAACTCTTCAGGAATTCTCGCCAACATAACATCTCCGACGCCAATGACGCCAGAATGAATGCCGTTTTGAATCGAAGGAGCGACAAAGTCGGGGTACTCTTCAGCACGAACAAGCTCATACCCCTCGCGGAGTTTGCCTGCTACGTTCTTGCTGTCGTCGTGACCACCAGCTTGTACACGAATCCAACGATGGCGATATCCCGGAGGTGCTTCAGGTGCATCTAGGTCCGAAGGACGTACCCATGACTTCTTACGCTCCGTTTTTTGACGGGTTTCAGCAGCACGTGTTGTGCGATCAATTTTTTGACTAGTCATGCTTATCTCCTTACGTACTTAGCGTACTCTTCCAGGGGGACACCTATTCTTTTAGCCATGGCCACTTCACTAGGTGTGAGTTTTATGGTCCTGCGCCCAGTTTGGCTCACGGATAAACCGCGAGTAGCAGGTGCAATACCGGGGGCGTCTACATTGGTATTTACCTGAGGCTTACGAAACTTGTGCGGAAACTCCTTACGGATTCTCCGATTTAACTCATCATAGTATTCATCACTTGACAAGTCAAATCCTTCTTCCTCTAATTGAGAATGAATGGCAAAAGTCCCATTCGTCATAACTTTGTCAGTCCCAAACCATTCATTCTCCTCGGCCCACCGCTCGGCCTTCTCGTCCGGGGCACGAGGTGCTTGCTGAGGGGGTTGCTGGTAGACAGGTTGCTGATATGCCTGCTGCACGGGGGCTTGAGCCTGCGGCCGCTGTGCTGCAGCACGGTTAACTTGATCCTGTTGGATCATTAACTGCGACAAGAGTTTCTGCGCTTCAACTACGGCTTTGCCGTCGTTTTGCTCCACTGCGTTTTGCAAGTTTGCCTCTGCAATAGCAATTTGGGAGTCAATCCGACCTCTGCTTTCCGTAATATAGCCTTGGTCTAAGGTCTGGACCCGAGCCTGCATGTGCTGGAGGTTTGCCTGAACCTGCTTGGCATATTCCAGTGCCGCCTGCTCACGACGCTCCGACTCGCGGAGTTTTGCCGTCATCTTTTCGATGCGCTTTTTGACCTTGGCACTGTACTCTTCGTGCTCCTGGGTCCCGCGCTCGGGGGTCTTCTTACCTTCTGAGGCGGCAATTTTTGCCTCTTCTACCTCGGCAATTTTTGCCGTTCCGTCTTCTGCGATCTCAACCTCGGCGCCCTGTTCGCCTTCGCCCAGGTTGAATTCCAGTTGGTCGTCCCCAGAAGGGACTTGTACTTCTTCTTGTATATCTTCGTTTTCTGGCATGGTTCTTCTCCTTATACCATGTGCGTAATGTCGTCCGGATCGGCAATTGTTGCCAGGACTTCATCATCGTTTAAAATCCGGATCTCTCCTCCGTCTATGCCAATACGTGCCCCGGCATACCGTCCAAAGACAACCCAGTCTCCTTTCTTGCACCACGGTCCGTGCGGAAACTTCTCCGTATCCCCATAGGCCAAAGGCCCAGTAGATACGACATATCCACATACCGTAGCGATTTGTTGCCTCTCCACCGCCTGTTCGGCCAAAACAATACCGCTTTTGGTCTTCTTGGGTGGACGAAATGGTAGAACCACAATGCGCCAGCCAGTTGGCTTGGGGATTCTGTCCAAAATGCTCTGATCCATATTCTCAGGGCGATTCTGAACTTCTTCCTCTTCCATCTTCTGCTCGGCCACACGCTCTTCTGCCCACTTCTTTTGCAGTGCAGTCATTTCTTCAGCCATCTAATTTCTCCATTATTGCGTGGCATCCACCACGAGGTTAGGGTTTCTACTAATCGCTTTCTACTTTCGTCAGTATCCTAGTCATCTCATCTTCGACCATTTGCAAGCCTCGGACCTCTCCAACCAGGGTGTGGTAATGGTCCGAGTTCTTGACACCGCCATAAATCATCTGCTCGCCGATCTCGTGTTTACGAGACCGGACAAGTTTGTATAGTTGCTCGACAAGGTTTTCCATCAGCAGATCTTGCACCCTTTGGTTTTGCGGGCGGCGCCTTGACCACGGACGCTTACGATGCCCCCTTCTTTGTACGTTCCCACACCGGGGTTGCCTTCTTCGGCCTCGTACGCGCGTGCCTCTGCGGGGACCTCTTCCATCATCTTGCGACCGGCTTTGTACTCATCACGAGCTGTTTTGGCAGAAGTTGTAGAAAAGCGAGAAAACATATCCTTCTCTCCCTCCATCCCTTGAATAGTCCTTTGACGTGCCTTCTGAATTTTGGCGCGTTCTTTTTCGGTAGGTTTACGGTACATAGGCATTTTTTGCTCCTAATAGATTTTGGTGGGTACTTTAGCATCTTTGCGCATTACTTCGCGCACGGGCCCGGGGACTCCGCCTTTGCTCATCTTGCGTGACTTTCCGGCTTTGGAAAGCGCAATGGCTACGGCCTGCTTGACGGCTTTGCCCTTGCTGGCAGGCTTGCTAGTTCCAATAGAGCCTGTTTTCTTATACTTGCGGACCATCTCAGAGACGTTCCCGCTGATAGTTTTTTGACTACTGCCTTTTTTGAGTGGCATTCTGTCTCTCCGTTTGTTGTAGGCGCATCATGGCAATATCTGCCTTTGTCCCGGCAATGTCTTCGTTGGACTCAATCCGCTGCTGGTCTATAGCGGCCTTTTGCTGTAAGGCCTGCGCATTTTGAGCAATCTTTTGCTGTTCCGCTTGGATTCTAGCCTGGTCGGCCTGAGCACGTTGAGCCAATTCCTGTTCCTTGAGCTTGACCAATGGGTCGGGTGCGCCCTCACCAGATAGCTGCTGCGATAACTGACGCAACTCGCCCATCCCTTGAGCCACCAGCATCGCCACCATAGCTTCCTTCTGAATGTCCGACACAACCCCCTTGTTCTCCGGGCCGTACTCGGCAAAGATCTGGGCTTCCACCTGCTCCTCGGCCTTGATCCGAACGTGCTCCAAGATGTGCTTGGTTAGGTTCATCGCCCCTACGGGGTTGGCCTGCAGGATTGGGCTCATGCCCTGAAGCATGTGGCTCACTATATGAGCGTCATGTTGCTGCCCAGCAAAAGCCTTCAACTTCTTGCCGTCGATAGCATCAGCGTTCTCGGTAGCCGGATCTTTGGGCCGTGGCTCTTGGGTATCGTCATAGTTCAAGACCATGTCAATGTCCCGCACACCAAGTGCCTCGTACATCCGGCGATAGGCCTCATACATATTGTGCATCTGAGGTGCAGACTGTGCCAGTTGCAATTGGGTCTGAGCCATCATGATGCGCTGAGCGCTGGAATGAATATTGGGGTCTGCCACCGGCAGGATGTCCACACGGTCATCAAAGTCGTTTTTGAAGATCTTACGATCGCCGCCTTCTACCTCGTACGGATACTCGTCCGGTAGGTGCTTGGCCATGCAGTTAGCCAACAATTCAAACTCAAGCTTTTGCGCATAGTGCAGACGCTTGTGGATGCCGGACATAACATTGGCACCCTTTTCTAACATTGCTATTGTTGTACCCACTGCGGCCTGTTGGTTACCGTCGCCAACCTGCATGTCAGCAATGCTCGCCAAACGGCGCCCGCTATCAATACAAAATCCCATCAGGGTATACAGTGTCTGGCTTGGCTCCTTGTACGGCAGGGGCAGCAATGACGAACTCAGGTCCGCGCCACCCGCATCTACGTCACGCCACTCACCCGGCTGCAGAGGATCATCATCGTCCGCGATCCGTAGACCACGGGCCTTGAATCCCGCAGGCAAGTTAGCCAACGTACCAGCATCCAACAATTGACGCAGTGCAGAAGTAGCCGCACGGTTTAAGTTACCAATCAGGTGAACCAGACCATAGCCCATGCATCCCGGGCCCGGAAGGAACATGTAATGCACGTAATACTGCTCCGGGCAGCACGTTTCGTCGTCTTCGTTCCAGTTACGGTAGATCGCCAAGACCTTGCCGCTGTCCTTGTCCACCGTAATGATGTACGGCTTTTTGATGCCATCCTTGTCTTCAAACCCAGGAATGTCATACAGAATATGCGCTTCTAAGAGCGTATATTCCTCGTCCATGTACCCCGGGCTTTGGCCAGAGACACGGTCTTGCGCATCCGTGATTGGAGTTTCGCGAGGCGTAACCGGCGCTTCCTCCATCTCCAGGTCCAGATAAACGCCTGCCACCTGCGCCTTACGCAGCGAATTAGCCGACATAGGCACAACCTGAATACAGCGCTCATTTTCCCAAGGATTGCTCGAACCATGGTAGGGCATCACAAAGTTGTCTGGTGTAATGAACGGCGACACGCAGCGCCGCTTGCTCTTGTCAAAATAAACCTTTTTGAAGGCCGACCCACCATAGCCCACGTACCACAGCATTTGATCAAAGTCCGGTGTGTACTCCTTCATCACCGTCGTGATGTTGTAGTTCATGTAGTCCTTGACCCGCTGCGCCTGTGCTTCACGCGATCGGTTTGACTTGCCAACTACAGCCGTGCGCACGGGCCCGCTAGAGGGCATGAGTTCCTTCATGGCCTGAGCCGAGAACTGCGTAATTGCTTCTGTCAGCAAGGGCACCGACACACCGGCTGCGCCACGAAATGGCTTTGTGCGCATCTCGTATTGAAAGCCCAAGCTCTTAAATCCTTCGGCATAGGTTCGCTCCCACTCGTCACGGGAGGCAACGTCCGAGTCAAAGTACTCAAGGATCTCCTCTCCGATATTAGCCAGGTCCGAAGCGTCCATGTACTTGGCCAGATTCTCGTAGTGCTTAGTCTCCTTGACCTCTTCCTCTTCGCCCATGGTAATCGTTGCACTGCCATCGGCACCGATCTCAATATTTACACCCTCATCGTCATCAGGTGCTTCTTCTTCGATTTCAATATCAACTTCAGGCGCGAGCATCTGCTCTTCACCAATGGCCCCGAGTGCCTTCTCAATATTGTTAGGTTTCTTCTTGGCCATTACGCTGCCCGATCATATAAAGGTTTATCTACCATGCCGCCCTTGGCATAAACGTTTCTCACCCCACCCCAGTCATCTCCGCCATTGTTCCGTTCTGGGTCGTCAATTCCAAACCTTTTTGGCCCATATTTGGAAGGAACATATTCGGGGTCTTCAGAAAACTTTAATTTTTTACCCAAAGTTTTTTGATAGTGATCCAAAAAGTTTGAGACTTCTTCGCCATAAAGAGGAAGCGTATTTGAATTTTCAAATCCTTTTATTTGTGTAACTATATTATAAGGACCTGTATCACCGTCTCTTTTAACAAGAATGGTTGCGTGTGGGTGCCCATCAGCATCTCTTAAACTAAAATATTTTGCTTCGCCTTTTTCAAGCATGTTGCAGTACAACGTATTGCTTTTAAGGCAATGATTTAACATGCTGCGTCCACCTTCAGTAAGTAGCGCTTCTTTTGTCTTTATCTCCCGCCATTCCGCTCCTTTGCCCAAGGCCGGAGAATTTTCTAATGGTAGATAGGTTTCTGTTCCTAAAAGTTTTTGAAAAGGAACAAGCTCTTTACCTTCGTATGCATACCTTGCTATTTTAACGGGATCTATTACCTTAGTACTATCCTTGCTAGCAGCAAGGACTAATTCTGGGACAGACATTTTGGTCCATTTTTTGGGGTCATTTTCATTCATGTAGTCAACTACATCATCATAGTTTATGATTCCGTTGTAAATTCTGGACCCCACCATGTCATACACGGGTTTTCCATATATTAATTCTTGTGCTAGGTTTGGGCTTATGTTTTCTGTGAACTTCGGATCTATTGGATCTGGTTCCAATGCGGTTATTGTTATAGGCCTGCCTCCAGATTGTTCCTTTATTTCGCCATAAATTTTAGTAAAAGTAGGATTATTTTTCGACGGAATATATCTCGCCCTTGTTGCCCCAGAAGTATCATAACCTCGCCCAAGAAGTTTTATCGCATCTGGATTTTTTTCTTTGGCAAGTTGTTGAAGTTTGTTCATGTGATCTAGGGTCAACGAGCCATTTTTTAACTTGAGGCCAGTGACGTCTGCTACTTCTTGTTCATCAAACCTAAATAAAGAGTTAGGCCTAAAAAAGGCTTGTGGTAAAAATTTTCCAGACACAGTTGCTTCGTATAAAGGATCATCTACCGTACCAAATTGACGGTTTAAGTAATTGTTAAGTTTGGGTACAAAATTTTGTTGTACTAATTTTGCAGTATCTTTAAACTCGGGACCCTTTGCAGAAAGCGCTCTATTTAATAGCGTCATCTCTTCTCTAGTATCAATAACTGAGCCTTTTGGTCGTGTGGCCAGTGACAAAATACCTTGCGACTCCAACCTTTCTCTGAGCGGATCGTAGGCAACATCTTCTGGTACACGAGAGGCTACTGCTCGAATTTTTGCGCGATCAATTGGCCCCGTGGCTATGTTCGCAGCCTGCCGTGCCATGGCCCCAACAGGATAAGGACGCTGCAATTGAACCTGGGGCAGCGCTACATCAAGCTTTAGGTCTTGCGCAAGACGGCCTATGCCCTGGGCGTACTCTTGCCCAGCCTCGGTCCGTGGTTCGTACATAAACCGACCCGGAGAAATATCTTTGGCAGAAACTCCCCGCGCTACGTCATACAGAATTGAAGCCGGAGCCGTCAAGCCAGACAAAGTAGACCCAAGAACTTCCGCCCCGCCAACTACTTGTTGAAGCGGTGTATACACCTTGTCCGGGGTCGGTGCTTCGCGAATAACTCTTCCCTGCGCGTCCACGCGCGGGACTTCATTCATGGTGGGCACAGAAACTCCCGGCCTAACCATGGGAGCAACTGGCTCTTCCGGCGGAGGCAGTAACGTCCCAACCATCATCTGGTTATAGTCTACTTCGCCACCATCAGCATACCCATCCACCTCAACCGCCTGGGTTCCAACCTCACCAACAGGACCACCATCAGCAAACGCTCTGGGCATCCTCGGCATCACACGCTGGGTCTTGGGCTTTTCAACCTCTTGCTGCAACACAAACTGAAACGGATCGGCACTTTTTGCCTGCGCAAACTGCTGCAGTATCTTGCCACCGGCAGGTTTTGCAGCCCCACCGCCATCCTCAATCATCTCGGCCAACATCTCATTGACCTTGCCCATCGTCACACCCTCAGGGTCCGTGTCCGCTAAATAATTCAACGCCAACGCCGA
>Ga0172367_10004799_pt1 | contig 16632 bp, 18 predicted proteins | sample Lak10m_FD_114542 | JGI IMG/M metagenome (GOLD analysis project Ga0172367, IMG submission 114542) | Freshwater microbial communities from Kabuno Bay, South-Kivu, Congo - kab_022012_10m | ecosystem: Environmental > Aquatic > Freshwater > Lake | place: Democratic Republic of the Congo: South-Kivu...
AAAGAAGAAATAATAGAAATATTAAATAAACAATTTAATGTAGAAAAAAAAGATATAGAACATTTTAATGTAGATAAATTAAGAACAATTTATAAATCAATTTTAAAGAAAATAATATAAAAATGTATTAATTTATTACTATTTTATTTAAAAATAAACATTTGTTATTAATAATAATTATGAGGCAAAAATGCTTTATTATATGTTAGGCAAATCTGTTATAATGAATCATTCGTATTTATTGATTTCCGTCGAAAAAAATGGCGTTCGTTATTGTGCATCATATTCAAAGGGCGATGAAGGAGAAAAGATTACATCAATCAATTCTGGAGAGGTCTTTTATACTCTCAGAAGTTTTGTTGAAAGTATTCTGGGGTTTTCATCAACTTATGAATGGTGCGATTGCTATTATTACGACGAATACAATAGTCAGTGGTTGATTATGTTGTCCTTGTTGCCAGACAGTGATTTATACATTTAGCTATTTTTGTTTTTTTTATATAAATAAAAAATATTTATAAATATTAATGGAAGAACAAAACGAAGAAATAAAAACAATTGTTTTTTTAGATAAAGCAATTGAAATTACGTACAATAATAATGTAAAAGAGACAATAGTAAAAGATAAAGAAGGATATAAGAAATTATATGATGCGTGGTTATTAGAACAGCCAATGTTTATTTCAGATATTTATAAATCTCAGATGAGAGATTTAACATATGCATCGAGAAATAATATAACAGCATTAGGACAAATCAATAATTTTTTAAGTGAAAGTAATAAAGACGAGGCATTAAAGTTTATTATTTATATGAGAAAAAGGGATTTAACAAATGAAAGACAAAAATGGACTTAATTTTTATTTTTTTAAATATTATTATAATAGATATGAATAATATAAGAACTAATATTTATAAAAAATATAAATCATTTAAAGATTTTAAAGAAGAAAAAGGGAAATTATTAAAACAACAAGTTTTTTTATCAAAATACATTAATGACAATTATGATAATATTGATAGAATGCTTTTATTTCACGGAATAGGAACAGGTAAAACGTGTACTTCTATAACTATTGCAGAGATGATAATGACTAAAGACCCAAAAATGAAAACATTAGTTATATTACCAGCACGTTTAAAAACCAATTTTATAGATGAATTATTGTCAGAAAGTTGTGGATTAAATAAATATATAACTAAAGATTTATATGAACAATATAATAGCGATACAATAACTAAAAAAGAAAAGGAATTAATTAAAAAAAACTTTTTATCAAAAATAGAAAAAAATTATGAAATAATATCATATGAAAGTTTCAGAAAAAAACTTTTAGATTCTAAAAATATTAAAAAAACAATAAATGATTTAACAAAAGATAAAGTAATAATAATAGATGAAGTTCATAATTTAATTACATCAAAAATTAATTCTGATAAATTGAGACTTATAATAGAAAATAATGAAATACCCAAAAAAACAACATCAATTAATGGAGTAATAATGCGTTTATTAACAAAACTTGCACATAAAAGTTCAAAATTATTTTTATTAACAGCTACACCTATTTTTGACAATTATGGTCAATTTATAGAAATGTTATTAAACTTACGTCCAGATATAGATGGTAAAACTATAAAAAGAGATGCAAAAAATATAAAAACTTATATAAATCTACTGAAAGGAAAAATAAGTTTTTATAAAATAAATGACAGAAGTGCATTTCCAACAACTGAAATTGACAATATAGAAATAGAAATGAGTAAAACGCAAGATAAAATAATATCAGAATTAGAAGATGAAAAAGATGAAAAAGATGATAAAAAAGATGATAAAGAATTATCAACAATGTTTTGCATATCAGAACGTCAATTATCAATTTCTGTATATGATAAAAGTAAAGCCAAGAAAATATTTTCTAATTTAAAGGAATATGCACCAAAATTAAAGAAATTATTTGAATTATTGAAATTATCAGGAAAACATCTGATTTATTCTAATTTTATTCAATATTGTTTAGAATTGATTGCATTATATTTAGAAAAAAATGGATGGAGTAATTATATAAAAACAGGAATAGTTAAAAATAAAACTTTTGTATTATGGGATGCATCATTAAATGATGACAATAAAATAAAAGTAAAGAATGTATTAAACTCTAAAAGTAATATGGATGGAAGTTTAATAAAAGTTATTTTAGGTTCTCCTTCTATTAAAGAAGGTGTATCATTTAAACACGTACAACATTTACATCAAATAGATCCAGTATGGAACTCATCAGCCAAAGAACAAGTTGAGGGTCGTTGTATTCGCTATAAATCGCACGAAGATATACCATTAAATGATGCGAAATTAAAAAGAAAGGTAATTATACATAATTATATATTAGTACCAAGAAAGAAAAACTCATTAACACTTCAAACGTGTGATCAAGATATATATTATAATATAATGATAACAAAAAAGAAAATAATAACAATAATAGAAAAATTATTAGCGAAAGTTTCTATTGATTATTATTTATGGACGAATGAAATGATACCAAAAACTAAATCGAAATCATCTGTAATTTCTGTAAGCAAAGAAAAAAACAGTTTAGAAAAATATGTAAAAGAGAAACAGGCAAGAGTAAAAAAATATTGTCCTAAAAAACGACGCCCCGAAAATGGCAAATGTTTAACAGAAGGTTATATAATAAAGAAAAATAATCAAGGCGAAGATTGTTGTTATAAAGAAGGAAAAACAAAGAAAAATATTTAAAAATAATAATAACAATAATAAATAACAATGATAGTAGGAGGATTATTAATAGCTAGTGCTTTATTTATTTATTATACCCATTACCCAAAAGAACCTTTAAAAGGTAGTTTGAGTTATTATAAGCAACAATGGAAATTATTATAATAAATATTCAATAATAGTATTAGCTTTTGTTTTACCAATCAATTTAATATTAGTTAAAAGTTCAATTTTATTATTGGAATTATTTAAGGCAGTTAATAAAGAAAATAAATTAGGATAAACAAGACTAATATTATGTGCTATTTCTTTTGAGATACTAGGTATTTGTGATAATTGCAATAAATAGCAAACATCTTTTGTAATATTTTTATTTTTTTGTGTTTTGATTTTACAAATATCAATATAATTATCATCATTATTTTTATGATTAAAATTATCTGGTTTATCAATGATTTTAGTTGCCAATAATAATAAAAATGTTGCTGTATCATTTACATCAGATGTAAAAAAAAGATTAATATTATCTCTATAAATAGAATGATAATATGAACTAGTTAATATTTTCTGATTTTTTTGATTTTTAATAGAAGTTAGTGAATCTCCTTCTATTATATAATTTAATGTAGTTGCATTAGAAGCCTTTAAACGTGCTTTTTGTTCTTTATATCTACCATCTTTTATAGATGCAATTAAATCATTTACTGTTTTGCGTTCATATATATAAATATTATCATTAAAAATAATATGAATATCTCCAATATCTAATTGTTTTTTTTCAATTATTATTTTATCTTTATATATATCTAAATCTCTTTCAAAGATAGTTGAATATAATGATGTTTCTCTATTATCAATAATAATAGTTAAAAACATTAAAAATAAAAATTACCAATACTAATAATAATAACAATAATTTCTTAAATAATTTATAATATTATTATTAAGAACGTAATTATGGATATAAAAGCACTTGAAAAAATTATTAGTGATTTTAAAAGTGCAAATGATTATGAGTTAGAGATGAAGTATAATAAAAAAATAACAAAAACAGATTTTGATAAAATAATAGAATATTATAAAAAAAAGAAATTAGAATTAAAAAATACAAAAACATTAGATATCAATTTTGTTTATAATAAAAATAATTATCGAATAACTATTGAAGGAGATGCAAATATAAATAGTTATTTAAAAACAAATGAAGTAAAACGGGAATTAATAAAAGAAGTATTAACAAAACAAACAATTAAAGGTTATAAACCGCTTGTAATAGATGACTATAATCTAAAGGTAAATATGAAAGAAGAGAAAATTGTTATAGACGAAAAAATTATAACAGGTGCAATAAAAGCATCAAATAAGCCAACAAAATTATTAAGACAGAAGAATAGATATTCATTTTTATCAAATGATAAAATCTATAGATATGATTTTACAATAGTTCTTACAAATGGAATAGAAGATTATGAATTAGAAATAGAAATTATAGATTCGTTGAATGTAGATGCTACTACATTTTTAGAAAATGGAATAGAATTATATAATATTTTAAATAACGTAATTATCGCAAATAAACAACCAGCAAATAAAGATTTAAATTGGCTTAATCCATCCGACAATGTTTCTAAGAAAATAGATTGGTTATTATCAAATAGAGTAGGTTATAATGAAAAGATATTAAAAACATTTAAACCAGAAAAATATTTTCAGGCAAAAACAGGCAAATTATCTTGTAAATGCAATGATGATGTATGTGATATAACCGAAACACAAGTTAGTTTATATCCACAACAAAGATTAATTAAGGATTATATGCAAATTGATAGTCCATATAAGGGAGCATTATTATATCACGAATTAGGAGCAGGTAAATCAGGTGCTTCAATTGCTGCTGCCGAAGGTTATATAAATAAAAAAAGGATGTTTGTTTTGAGTCCAGCATCTTTAGCTGTGAATTATGAAAATGAAATATATAAGATTAGTTCAATTGGTTTAAACTTAAAAAAAGATTGGAAATTAATAAAAGTAGTAAAAACAAATCCAAAAGTGAAAGAAATCTTATTAACAAAATATGCAATAAATACAACAATAATAAAGAAAGATGGACTTGTATGGATACCATTATATGAAGATGATATACCAAACTCATCTATAATCAAAACAAATCCAAATGAAGAAGATAAAAATGCAATAAATGCGATGATTAGTCATATTATAAGAAATAGATATACATTTATTAGTTATAATGGTTTATCGGCAAAATTGATAAAAGAATTGGGAACATCACCATTTGATAATTCATTTATAATAATTGACGAAGTTCATAATTTTGCAAGTCGTATTGTAAATGGAAGTAAATTATCTCGTGATATTTATACAAAAATAATGAATGCAGTCGATTGCAAGGTTATATTATTATCAGGAACACCAGTTATTAATAATCCTTTTGAAATAGCAACTATAATTAATTTAATTAGAGGATATATGAATATATATGAATTATCATATTCAAAAACATCAAAGTTTTTAACATCAGAAGATTTTATTGAGAAGATGAAGAAAACAAGTTTATTGAATGTAATTGATGAATATCATATAGATAATGAAAATAAAAAGATATCATTAACATTAGTACCAAAAGATTATACAAAAACAAAAGATAGTTTAATTATTAAAAATATTTGGAAAATGTCAATAGATGAAATCTTAAATAGTATAATAACTGCTATTAATGAAATTAATGATATTAAGGTTTTAACAAAATACGATACTAAAATGTATAGTGCTTTGCCAAATAATAAAGATGAGTTTAATATCAATTTTATAGATGTATCAGATGAAGAAAATCCAAAAATTAAAAATGAAGATTTATTTTTAAGACGAATATTAGGAACAGTTAGTTATTATAGTATTAGTGGAAGTGAATTGTTCCCAAAAAGATTACCAGACGTAACGAGATATTTAAATATGCCAGATAATCAATTTAAAAAATATTTAGATGTTCGAACAATTGAAAGAAAAATGGAAAATGCACCAAAAGGATTATTTGATGATAAAACATCTGTTTATAGAGCATTTAGTCGTATGGTGTGCAATTTTAGTTTTCCGGAAGATATAGAACGTTTATATCCGAATGATGTAAAAAGAGCAATAAAAAAAGAAATAGACGAAGATGATACATCAACAAGTATCTCATCAACGAAATCTGACGATAAGAAAGTAACGCAAAAAGCAATAGATTTATATGATATACAATTAAAAAAAGCAATTCAAAAATTATTAGATGGTAATAATCTTAATTATGATACTGTTAAAAATGAATTGAGTCCTAAGTTTGGTTATATGTTAGATGATATAAATACATCACCTGGTTCTGTATTAGTTTATTCGCAATTCAGAACAGTTGAAGGTTTAGGTCTTTTCAGCGATTTCTTAAGTAGAAATGGATTTAAGGAGATTGATTTGAAGAAGATTGATGGAAAGTATTATTTAAATGACGATGATATATTTGATAGTAAATATGATAATAAGCGATATGTAATATTCAATCAAGATAAGGAGAAAACGAAATATTTAATGAATATATTTAATGGTGATTTTAATAGTCTTCCAAAAGAAATACTAAAAGATATACCATCACAAATAGACCAAAGATATGGAAAGTTGGTTAAGGTATTTTGTATAACAGCGAGTGGTGCAGAAGGTATATCATTAAAGAATGTAAGACGAGTTTTAATAACAGAACCGTATTGGAATAATATACGTATAGAACAGGTAATAGGTAGAGCTATACGTTCTTGTTCTCACGAAACATTACCATTAGAAGATAGAAATGTTGCTGTATATAGATATATAATGAGATTTACACAAAAACAGATAGAAAAGGATTATTCGATTGCTACATTAGATAAGGGGATAACAACAGACGAACATATTTCAATGATGGCAAATAAGAAAATGGCGATTGTGAATCAATTTTTAAAAATGCTTAAAATAAGTTCTTTTGATTGTATAATAAACGCAACACAAAATAAACCATTACAAAATGATTATAAATGTTATTCGTGGGCGGTTGGTATAAATAAAAATGATATTTCATATACAGCTGATATAAAAGATGATTATAAAATAATGAAACATAAGAGATATCAAGTTGCAAAAAAAGGAAAAGGGCGAGTAGTAATTAAGAAAGGAATTAAATATGTTGAATTAAATGGTAAGCTATATAATTATCATAGTTATAAAAATGCGGGTATTTTGATACCCGAAGAAATATAAACATTATATTTAAATAATATATAACTATAAATAATGTCAAATTATAATACTTGTATTTATAGAAATATAAATACAGGTAGATGTTGTTGTTTTAGAGCAAAAGAAAAATATTGCAATTTACATACAAATAACAGAAATATTATTTATGAAATCATAAATAAGGCAACAGAAAACAAAAATATACTTACAAACAATGATATTTATAATATTTATAAATATATATATAATAACAATAATATTTATGTAAAAGAATTGATTTTTAAAAAAGTTCTAAAATCAATTTATATTAAAAAAAGTTCAATATTTTATATGTATTCATATTTATTGGATATAACCGATAATATAAATGAGATGTATGATAAAATATATGAAATTAATAAAAATACGTATGATATAGAATGTAATGAAAAAAATAAATTAAAAATTGGAATAATTAAACGTCAAATGCAAAGATATATAATTAAAAATCATATTTATAAGGATGATTTAAATATAAATAATCAAGAAGACCCATTTACTTTTGATAATATTAATGATATTGATATGAAAGAAAGGTTTATTTATAATGATGGTAATAATTATTATTGTTTTAAAGCATTAGAATTGCAATATTTCATAATTACAAAAGGCAATAATTGGAATCCATATACAAAAAAACCATTTGAAGATAATATAATAAGAAACTTAAATATTTTTATTGATTATTTTAAGTTAGTTAATAAAAATAATGAAAAGTATAAATGGGATACAGTAGTTCAGGCATTTATAGATGTTTCGCAATCATTAGAAAAAATAGGATTTTATAATAATACAGATTGGTTTTTAAAACTCACATCAAAACAAATAAAAAACATAATAAGATTATATAAAATCATTACAATTAACAATGAAAACAATGATTATTTTACTGAAATAAATGATAATACAATCTTTTTTGATTTTGCGAGAGAAATAATTAAATTATTTGAAAATGGCAATTCTAATTTTTTATTATGTTGCAATTTTATGAAGGCGTTAAGTATTTATAGTAATGATTTTTATAATAATCTTCCCGAATGGATGTCAGATATAGAAACACCAGTTATTATGAATACTTCAAATTATCATAGAATGATAAATAACATTGATATTATTTATTTAATAAATATAATAGATAATTAATAATGGATATTATTAATGAAAAAAAAGAAATTAAAGAACTAAAAAAAGATTTTCAATATAAATTGAAAATCAGAACAGCTATAATTGGTTTTTGTTTATATTTATTATTATCAACAAAAACATCTTTTCAAATATTACATTTAATATTATCTTCAACTATTTCATTTAATGAAGAACAAAATAATGAAGGTTCTTTTTTAGATAAATTAATAATGGCATTTATTATTGCTATTGTTTTATTTATTTTTTAGCTCTGCCACCTTTCTTTTTCTCAACAGTTGTTTGTACATTTGTTGTTTCATCTTTCTTATCATCAGATTGTTCCACATATTCATCATCACTGTTTTCAATTCTTGTTTCATTTAGAACATCAGCGATTTCTTTAACAGTTGATTCATCTTCTTCGTCCTCTTCATCTTCCTTGACTTTTTCAGTATCGCTATCATCAATAAATGTAATATCATTATTTACAGAACGTTGAAACTTGCCAGTAATTAGTTTCCAAGTACAGCCAAACTTACCACCAGCAAACCAGATGCTGTTTAGTTCTACAATTAATTGTGCTTTTCCACCTTTAAGCTTACTGATGATATCAGCAAGATTAATGATTTCATTACTCATATTATAACTATTAAAATTAAATCTATCATTTTCATTATCATAAGGAATCTTGAAACGAATTGTAGGAGGATATTTGCCAACAACTTTTCCAGTTTCCCTATCTTTATCAATCTTAACAATTGGAGAAAATAGACGAGCAACGAAAGATTTATTGTTGTCAAAGTCATCCTTAAACCAGGGGGTTCTATTGTCAAATGCATCATCAATAACCTTTGTTTCAATTTCACGCAATTTAGTTAGAAAAGCTTCAATCTTTGGATTTTCTTCGTGTCCCTTAAATGACATAGTAATATCGTACTTCTTATCTTTCTTTTCAATCTTTTTCGGATCAACTTTAGCATTTTTATCCTCAAATCCTCCCTCATTTACACCATAAGGAAGATACATAACAGGCGATTGAATGCGAAGTTTTCCAGAACCGTAATTAATATATACTGATTTAGCACCAGATGATAGAGTTTTAACCTCAGAATAACGAAGATTTGAAACATTGATATTTTTAGGGAGAATAGGTGTAGAAGACATTGTGCTTGATTATTATTTATAATTAAATCTTTATATAAATAAAAAATCATTTTTTTATTTTTTTTAAATATATTTGAGGATTGTTAAAACTATATTTACTCTGTTTTATCTCTTTATTATATATACGTGCATTTAAATAATTACTATTACTATTACTATCATCCTTATTACAATCATTTTTATATATACGTGCATTTAAGTAATTATCATTATCATCTTGTTTATAGTTATAGACATTCATTATTATAATAAAAAGAATGATGATTTATATCATTTTTTATATAAATAAAAATTGATTAATATTTATTAATATAAATAAACATAAATAAATATGACTACTAATATTAATAATAATCACGAGGTTCGTAATAAACTTGTTGATTTATTTAAAAAAGATTTGAATCTATCTGAAATTGAAGCAAAAGATCTTGAAATAGGTATATTCAATGCATCAATTGATTATGCCAATTCTTTAAATATAAGTGTTTCTTGGTCATATGATTTATTTGCAGAAACATATTTAAATATAGCTATTAGTATTTATTCAAACTTAAATAAAGATTGTTATATTAAAAATCAAAATCTAATAAAACAATTAAAAAATAGAGAAATATTGCCACATAAAATACCATATATGAATAGTGAAGAAATGTTTCCTGATATTTGGAAGGAAATCAGCGAAAAACATAATAGAAAAATTAAAGGTGCTTATGAGTTTAAACAAGTATCTATGACAGATGCTATTAAATGTGGTAAATGCAAGAACAATAAAGTTACATATTATGAATTGCAAACACGTAGTGGCGATGAAGCCATTACTCAGTATTTCAATTGCATTTGTTGTGGTCATAAATGGAAATGTTAAAAAAATGATTTTTATTTAAGGAATTGTTTTTTGACGTCAATAAAATGACAAATGTTGAAGTAGTTTCAGGACTCTCGACAGGTTTAATGTCTGCTGTTATCTTTAATCCAATTGACAAAGCAATTTATTTATCTACAACAAGAAATATTAAATTATTCAATAAAGAAAATTGGCGTGATTTATATAAAGGGTCATCTTATACTATTCTTACTCGTCTTATAACATCAGGACTTTATTTCTCATATATCGATCATTATTCAACAATTTCAAATAGTAATATTGAAACAGCGTTAATGACTGCATTTGTTTGTAGCATAACAAATCCATTGCAATTAATCAAGTTCAACAGTTGGTATAATAATTATTCAACAAAAGAAGGTGCAAAAATGATTATTAAAAATTACGGATATAAAGGGTTTGCGATTGGCATAGCACCATTACTAGTTCGCGATTTCTTATTCAATTACATTTATTTATCATTCAAGAAAAAAGATAATCATATTAATAATGTTGCTGTAATTTGCAGTGCTTTAGTTATAGTTTCACCATTCAATTTAATTAAAAATAAAAAATATGCATCAAATGAAACAATTAAGTCAATTATTAAAAACTTTAAAATTGCACAGCTTGGTATTTCATATTCATTAGCCAGAGTTGGATTAGGATTTTATATTAGTCAATATTTATATGATTTAAATAAGTATTATTTGAATAAAATAAAATAATTTTTTTATATTTATGATTGGTAAATATGATAATTATATTTACAATTATAATTATTACAATTCTTAGTATTATAGGTTATACTATAAATATATATAGTTATAATTATAATCAATATAAAAATAAAATTGCTAAGATTTTTTTAATTAATTTAAAAAGACGTAAAGATAGATTAGATTTTTTTAAAAAATATTATAATTTGGATTTGCCTTTAACTATTATAGAAGCCGTTGATGGAAATACCTTAGATTTAGAACAATTGCTAAAAGACAATATTATAAATGATTATACATTAGATGTTATTAAAAAACCACGTAAATATCATTATGAATTAACACACGAAGGTTCTATTGGTTGTTATTTGAGTCATTATAATATCTGGAAATCATTAATTGATAATTATAAACAAAATAAAATATTTTTAATTTTTGAAGATGATAGCATTATAACAAATATAAGTTTAAATGAAATTAATTATAGATTATCATCATTACCGCCTAATTGGGATATTTATATAATGAGTGATCCCGATTTATGTTATTTAAAAAAAAAGATAAATAAAAATCTTTATAAAGTAAATAGATTTTTTTTAACAAATGCATATATAATAAATATAAAAGCGATTAAAAAGATATTTAATACAAATACATTTTTTCCAATAGTTCAACAGTTTGATAGTTATTTATCTGAATTATGCTTGGATTTTAATTTAAATGTATATGTTCATAATAAAACTTTTAATTTTTATAAACAATCAATAACATTTAATAGCGATATTCAAGAAAGTAATTTAATTGCAGAATTGGCATACGATAGATATAAATATAAATAATTATTTTTTTTGCAATTCATCAATAAGTAAAAGAATTAATTCATTTTTCTTTTTTGATTTTAATTCTTTTTCTTTATTAAATGATTTATCTTGTATTATTTCCAATAATTTAAGTAAAATATCATCTTTTGATATTGATTTTGCACTTTTAATAATTTCATCTTTATTTATAGAACTACTGCTAATAGATGACAGTTGTTTATTAATAACATCATTATATTTTACATAAACAAATAATTTTGCTTCTTCATTAAAAGAAAAACATTTTTCTTTTCCATTACTTAAACAAAAATTATTTGGTGTTGTTTTAATATCCCAATCAAACTCCATTAAATTATCTTCAATATTTCCACTGTTCCAGCAATTATAAACAATTTTTTTATCATTACAATTAATACCAGTTGTTGAATATTCATTATCTATTAAACAACTATCCAATTTATAATTATTATCATTAAAAGTAATTATATTTTCAATTGTAATCAAACCAGTTTGATTAATGTCATTTGCATCTATTTTATTTATATCTTTAGAAATGAAAAATTGTGATTTTGAATTATAACTTGAATGATATAAAATAATAATATCTGGATTTTCATTTTTATCATTTTCAAATATGAAATTATTTCTTTTTACATCATAAATAATAGTTAATACATTTATATTTAATAGTTTATAAAAATTGCTTAAATAATCTTGATGCCATTTTAAATCTGTACTTTTATCAATGTTAGGTAATAATTGTAATAATTTATTTGGATTTATTGCATTTAAATGATTTTTAATTGTTTCGGCATCACTATCATAATTAAACAAAATTGCTTTAAATGTCATTAAAAGCTTATCAGATTCATCCCATTCATTAGATTTTTGAATTAATATTTGTTGCGAATATGTACTATATAAAGATGCCAAAAAAATTGAGTTCAAAACACAATTATCTAAATAATCAGGAATAAATGCAATATTAAAACAATTCATCCTTTTATTATTAATGAAATAATTTTAATTTACGATTTATCATAATATGTTTAATGAAATAATTTTTTTGATTTTTATAATTTATTTTATCATATTCATTTTTAATTTTTTTTTCATTTTTAATTTCTTTTTTATTATTTTCTTCAAGTTCTTTGAAAGGAATATTATTCATATTATTCATATTATCCATATAATTCATCAATAATACATTTTTATTATATGACGTATGACCTGATAAAATACTGCAAGTTAAAATAATAGAATAAACCATCTTTATAATAATAATTAAAAATCAAATATCATTTTTTATATATAAAAAAATGATTTTAGAATTATTAAATGTAATTTAAGCAAATTATGGAAGGTATTAATAATTTAGGCGGAACGTGTGCTATTAATAGCTTAATACAAATTATAAGTCGTAATGAAATAATTCGTTCTATTATTTTAAATGCTAATGTACCAAATGATACATTTACAGCAGAACTTAAAGAAATTATTGATTTATTATATATTCAAAAAAAATCATTAAATCCCGTAAAGTTTATTAATTATTTTTATAAAACTTTCAAAGGTATTTTTAATAAATATGAAGAAATAGATATAAATGAATTATGGTTTTATATTTATGAAAAAATTAATGAAGAAACGAGTACATCAATTGATAAATCATTATTTAATATACCTTTATTAAATATTCACGATGAACATAATTATAAAATTGCTAATCATAATAGTTTTAAAGAAAGCGAATTATCAAAAAATATTCAAGGTTCAATTATAAATATAATTCAATGTTGTCATTGTAATAATAAAACTTATTCATTTGAACCATTTATTAGTATTACATTAGATATTCAACCTAATAATAATATTGCTGAATTAATTGGAAATTATATGAAGGATGAATACAGAGAAAAAGATGATTGGAAATGCGAAAAATGTAATAAAAATCAAAATTATATTAAAACTTGTAGGATTTGGAAATTGCCAAAAATATTATTTATATGTTTAAATAGATTCAAAGATATAAATAATAAAAATAATACAGAAGTATTTATTAATGATGACATTATTTTTAATAACGAGCAAGAAAATAAATATAAATTGCAAGCAATTGGAATACATAATGGTGGTATAAACGGAGGACATTATACAGCTTTATGTAATATCAATGATGGTAATTATCATTTATTTAACGACAATGAAATACTTAAATATAAAGAAGAAGATATTAAAAATAAAATTAATAGTAGCAATGCTTATTTAATTGTATATGAAAAATTATTGTAAAGTATAAATAGCAATTAAATTAGATTTTATTTTTTTAATATCATTGCTATTACTTGAAGAAGAAGAATCGTTATTCTTATTCCATTTAACTTCTTTTATTTCTTCTTTATTAGGACTATATGAATATTGTTTATTATTATAATGAAATAATATTTTATATTCATTATCATCTTTTGAAGATATAATGCAAGAATCTAATTTATAATTATTGTTATTATAAGTAATAACGCTATTTAAAGATTTTATATTTGCATCAGTATTATTAACATTAAAAACCTTTTCATATGATGTATTTATAATTGTATTTTTAATAAAAATTGCTTCATCTGTATCATCATTATCTTTTTGTATCATAATAATATCAGGGGTTTCTGTTTTTGAACCATTAGCAGAATCTAAACTTTTTGTTAATGCAAATGTCAATTTATTATCACTATTTATAGTATAATCATAATAATTATCTATACTATAATAATTATCTGTATTATGAATATTAAAGAATCTTAAACATTTTAATTTTAAATATTTATGAATATAACTCATTAAAATCATTGGTGTATTTAAAGTTTTATTATTAATCATATATTGTCGAATGTTATTATGACCAGTTTCTCTTAATAAAAATAATAATAATATTTCGTGGCTAATAATACTATAAAAGGTTTTAGATAAATCATTATTATAATAATATTTAGTTAATAATATATTAATTACATTATCATTACCTTTTTTAATTATCAAATCTCTTGTATATTGACTATATAAAGACATTAACATAACAACAAACCAATTTATTTGTGGTTTATTTTCGGATATTGCTATAAAATTATTTTTATTCATTTATTATTAGTATTATATAATAAATTAAAAATCAAACTGTTTATTTATTGTTATGAATGACGCGTGTCCTTCTGATAGTAATTTATGATGAAAATCTTTAATATTTCCACCTTTATTCAAATAATAATCCCTTAATTTAATTATATGTAGTTTTCCTATTAAATAACTCAGTGCCTGACCTGGAAGACATATATATCTTTCGACCTCATTAATATTATCTTGTTTTTGTTTTGGAAGATATTTATTTAAATAATCTAATGTTTGTTTAAAAGTCCATCCATAATAATTAATACCAGTATCAGCAACTAAACGCAATTTACGTAATAATGAATATGGATTATTGTCGTCATTATAATCTTCACAATAAATCTCCATATAATGTGCAAATCCTTCAATTAATGCGGTATTTGAATAATCATATATTTTATATTTAGGAATATTTAAATGATGTATATATTCAAAATGATAATAATGCATACATTCGTGCATAATTAGTGAATATAGATTTTTTTTTTCAATTTCATAATAATAAGAAGTATTTATAAAAACAGTTTTTTCAATTTCATTATAATAAGCCAATGGAGTACTTTTTTCAAGACTTTTATTTACTTCTTTGATAACAAACCTTTTTTTTAATTTATAATCAAAATACTTATCAATAATATTGTCATAAATATAATTAGCATATTTATGACAATCATTAATAAACTCTTTTTTTGATTTATATGTATCTCCGGTTTTAATCTTAGATTTAATTAAACTCAATCCTAATTTGTGTATTTCTTCTGGTGTTATATCTAAATATCCAATATTTGATTTAATTATTGTTCTATAAATATCTTTACCATTTTTAATATAACACAAACCAGGTTCTATTCTACAGTAAGGATAATAATGCTTATTAATAAAATTATATAAAAATGAATATTTAGGATAAGATTTAATTTGCAATAAAAACTTTTTAATAATAACTTTTGGAAAAGTAATATTTGCTTTTAATCCTTCATTAGCCTTTATTATTGTATTTTTTACCAATTCATTAAAATCATTTTGACGTGATTTTTTATAAAGTTCATTTTTAGGATAAATATATTTTTCATCATAATAATAATTAATTATAAAATTATTATAAGATGAAAATATAAATAAGTTCAATTTATTATTAAATAAATAATTTAAATCATTTATATCGTGTATCAATTCAATGTGTTTTGTATTTTTATATTTTTCAATAATTTTTTTTTCTTGATTTATATAATCTTCACTTAAATTATTGGTAATATGCGATAACGTTTCTTTATCTCTTTTACCATATATAAATCTTAATTCAGGACTTATTTTTAAATAATCATCAATATACATTTCATAATCGTTTTTTTTCATATATGTAAAGTAATCTATATAGAATAATTATAATTATTTAAAAGTAGAATGAAAATAATATTGCCTATAATCGTTATATTAATAATAATAATATTTGTAATAATAATATTTAATAATAATATTTATTTTAGTGAAGATTTCGAAGGTTCATATAATCAAAATACTATTGAAGATTTAATTCCTTTATCATTAGTTCCGTTTAATGATTATCTCGTACAAAAAAGTACTGAATATGAAGTAATAGATATTTATAAAAAAGTTCTTAATCGTTCGCCAAATAATGAAGAATTGAAAACTAAAATATATTTAACTAAAGATGAATTGAATGAAGAATTGTATAATTCTTATGAATATGATAGATTAATAAAAATACAAGATAATCTTGCA
>Ga0172367_10004800_pt1 | contig 16630 bp, 15 predicted proteins | sample Lak10m_FD_114542 | JGI IMG/M metagenome (GOLD analysis project Ga0172367, IMG submission 114542) | Freshwater microbial communities from Kabuno Bay, South-Kivu, Congo - kab_022012_10m | ecosystem: Environmental > Aquatic > Freshwater > Lake | place: Democratic Republic of the Congo: South-Kivu...
ATGGGCAAAACCAGGGGGCACCCACAGTTGGCGCTTGTTGTCTGCCGACAGTTCAACCCCCACCCATTTGCCGAAGTTGGGTGATGAGCGGCGCAGGTCAACCGCAACGTCAAAAACGGCACCATGCGTCACCCGCACCAGTTTGCCCTGCGGGTGCTGAATCTGGTAATGCAGGCCTCGCAGCACCCCTTGGCTGGATTTGCTGTGGTTGTCTTGAACGAAGTTCACGTCCAGGCCGGTGGCCTGCTGGAAGTCTCTTTGGTTAAAGCTCTCAAAGAAGAAACCACGGTCATCACCAAAGACCTTGGGCTCCAGAATCAACACTTCTGGTAGAGCGGTTGGCGTTACTGTGTAGGGCATGGCTCGGCTCACTTCAACAGGCTGAGCAGGTACTGCCCGTAGCCGTTCTTTTTCAACGGGTCTGCCAATGCTGCCAGCTGCTCGGCATTGATCCAGCCCTGGCGGAAGGCAATCTCTTCGGGACAGGCCACTTGCAAGCCCTGGCGCTTTTGCAGGGTGGCAATAAAACTGGCGGCCTCTAGCAAGCTGTCGTGGGTGCCGGTGTCCAGCCAGGCATAGCCCCGACCCATGATTTCCACGTTCAGCTGCCCTTGTTCCAGGTAGCGGCGGTTGACGTCGGTGATTTCCAGCTCGCCACGCGCAGAAGGCTTGATGTCTGCGGCAATGTCGCACACCTGCTGGTCGTAGAAATACAACCCGGTCACCGCGTAGTTGCTTTGGGGTGACTTGGGCTTTTCTTCAATGCTGATGGCGCGCTGCTGCGCGTCAAACGCCACCACGCCGTAACGCTCTGGGTCGTGCACATGGTAGGCAAACACGCTGGCGCCGCTGGTGCGCTCATTGGCGCTGTTCAGTTGCTTCATCAGGTTATGCCCGTAAAAGATGTTGTCTCCCAACACCAGGGCGCTAGGGTGATTGCCAACAAAGTCATGCCCGATGATGAAGGCCTGGGCCAACCCATCCGGGCTGGGCTGCACGGCGTATTGAATGTTCATGCCCCAGCGAGAACCGTCACCCAGTAGTTCGGCAAAGCGCGGCGTGTCCTGCGGGGTACTGATCAAGAGCACATCGCGAATGCCGCTCAGCATCAGCGTACTCAGTGGGTAGTACACCATAGGCTTGTCATAAACCGGCATGAGCTGTTTGCTCACTGCCTGGGTCACGGGGTAAAGCCGGGTGCCAGAGCCTCCGGCCAAGATAATGCCTTTGCGTGTCATGCGGCTGCTCCCTCATATTGTTTGGCCACCCATTCTCGGTATGCGCCACTTTGAACATTGGCTACCCACTCCGGATTTTCCAGGTACCACTGCACCGTTTTGCGAATGCCCGTCTCAAAGGTTTCGGCAGGCTTCCAGCCAAGTTCGCACTCAATCTTGCGCGCGTCGATAGCGTAGCGTCGGTCGTGGCCGGGGCGGTCGGTCACGTAAGAGATTTGGGTGGCGTAGCTGCTGCCGTCCGCCTTGGGGCGCAGTTCGTCGAGCAGTTTGCAAACGGTTAGCACAATTTCGATGTTGGGCTTTTCGTTCCAGCCGCCCACGTTATAGGTCTCGCCTAGCTGGCCCTTGGCCAGCACAGTGCGGATGGCGCTGCAGTGGTCTTTGACGTAAAGCCAGTCGCGGATCTGCATGCCGTCGCCGTAGACCGGCAAGGGCTTGCCGGCCAGGGCGTTGACGATCATCAGCGGGATGAGCTTTTCCGGGAAGTGGTAGGGCCCGTAGTTGTTGCTGCAGTTGGTGGTGAGCACCGGCAGGCCGTAAGTGTGGTGCCAGGCGCGCACCAGGTGGTCGCTGGCGGCTTTGCTAGCGCTGTAGGGGCTGTTGGGCTCGTAGGCGTTTGTTTCTGCAAACGGGGGGGCGTCTGTGGACAGGGTGCCGTAGACCTCGTCGGTGCTGACGTGCAGGAAGCGAAAGGCCCCTTTTTCGGCTTCTGGCAAGCCGCTCCAGTAAGCGCGCACGGCTTCGAGCAGGCGGAAGGTGCCGACGATGTTGGTCTGGATGAAGTCTTCGGGGCCGTGGATGGAGCGGTCCACATGGCTTTCGGCGGCGAAGTGCAGCACGGCACGGGGGCGGTGCCGGGCAAGCAGGGCGTCCACCAGAGCGCGGTCGCCCAGGTCGCCTTGAACGAAGTTGTGGCGCCCATCGCCCTTCAGGCTGGCCAAGTTCTCCGGATTGCCGGCGTAAGTGAGTTTATCGAGGTTGACAACCGGCTCGTCGCTATGTGCCAGCCACTCTAGAATGAAGTTGCTGCCTATAAAACCGGCCCCACCAGTCATGAATATCACTTTTTACTCCTTTACAAACCAGTCAAATATCTCACTGCACTTACCGCATGCCAACGCATATGCTTTATATTACGTCTGCTAGCACGTTGAGCGTTATGCGTCACCTTCACGGTGGGATTTACCAACACGTCCCAGTCGTGTTGATGCAAACGACGACATATATCTGCGTCTTCCAGATACATATAGAACCGACGATCGTCAAAGCCATTAACCTGCTTATATGCCTCTGAGCGAAACACGACGAACATGCCGGCCAACCAATCTACTGAGTAAGGGCTCTTTTCCAATCGATAATCTAAGCCGCGCTGCCGCAGTAATAGGCGCTTAGCAAAGCGCAACAAGGTGGGAAAGCGCCTAGCGCTGTCTTCAACTTGGCCTTCATTTGAAAGAACTAATGGCGCCACAGCCGCTACCTTTTGATTATCAAAGGAAACAAGTAACTCTTGAAGGTCCAGCGATTGAATTCGGATATCAGGGTTGACTACAGCAAAGAAATTGCAATGAGTTTTCGTAAAAGCTGCATTATGATTTCCACCAAAGCCTTTAGGTAGGCCATTTCGAATGATGCGTAGTGGGAAGGGGTGGCCATGATATGGACTCTCGTCTTCAGGCACATTAATCGTGATAAGAACCTCAAAATTCTGCTGTGGCAATCGAGCCAAGTCAGACAGAAGAGCAAGAATCATTGGCCCCTGACCGTGACTGACAATCGATAAGCAAACTCTGGCGCTATTAAAATCGCTCACTGCAGACCCCTCAAAACTATTGCTTCAACAAGGCCTTTGCGAGCTTGCTCACAGCGAGCGAGTCCTTTCCTAAAGCAATCCCGTGCTGCTTCTCGTCTATTGAAGCGGTTGTTATCACGCACCACAGTCTCAGCGCGCTTGAAGACATCCTCCAGAGGCAGTGAAAGCGGAAGTAGAAGCTCGTCAAAGGGTTCCTCACGCATAAATGCACGCACGCCACCCGAGTCTCGACAGACAGGAGTGCAGCCAGCCCCCATAGATTCCAGCGGAGGCAAGCCGAACCCTTCATTCTCACTCAGGTGAATAAAGCAGACGCTCCGCGCGTACAGGTCACGCATCTGCTCAATCTCTGGGCGCAACAATACTTGAGAAACCCGATTGCTTACCTGGGTGGCGATGTCGTCATCGGGAGTGATGACCGCGACTCGCATCTGGGCCTCATGCGCCAGATCGATGAATCTGAGGTAAAGGTCAAGTCTCTTAACGCTTCCCTTTCGCAGTACCATTGCGAAGTCAACATCTTGCGCCAAAGCATCGGGCGCCAAAAACCGGCTATCAGCCCAGATTGGCGCCTCCATTGCCCCGTCAATACCTTCATCGACCAAGTGGTCGCTGAGATAAGCATTGGCGGTAATGACATTACCTGTTCGATAGGTACCAAGTACGAATCGCTTCAAAACATGGGAAAGCAAACGATTACCCAAAAACGTCCACTCTAGCCCTTGTACAAAGAATAGGCGCTGACGACGAGGCACCAGCAGCGCTAGCGGGAGCGTCGCATAATGAGTAAAGATGAATAAGCACCCAGGTCGAATCGAATAGCGACACCACTGAGCGAAGCGATATGCAATTATTGGCAATTCACCCAACGCACGAAAAGGGCGTGTTGGCCAAGAGGAAAGATACTTCACGGGAACAGGACTAGACATCTCGTTAGGGCTGACCCACATTGATATCAAGCTAGCATCACCGCAATCAAGATTAAGATCACCAGCAAGACGTAAGGATTCACGGATACCACCACTAATCTTGAGTGATGGCAATACAATATAGAATCTCATTGCGAATACCCTTAGAACTGACTTACAAGACAAGTGTTTATGAATTTTACTTATACTCATCGGATACCAAAGGCACCCAAAGTGCGAGGTCGCAAAAGACATAAACAGGAAATAATGAATTAAACGTTAATTTACTATTCATCTCGACTCTTTTGTATGTTAGAGAAAAGTAATTATCGCATCATCTTGTGACTTGCAAACCGGTATGTAACTCCAAGCATTAAGAATAATGCCGTCATGAAGTGCCCAGATAGAAAAAGCGGCCCCTTAACGCTACTGATAACAATAATTGAAGACACATAAGAAATAAAAATTAAAAAATTATTATTGAAAACATTGCCTTGAACTTTAGAGCTCGCTTTGCAATAATTAAAAATAATAAAAATTAAAGAAAGAATAAAAAGAAATAAAAAAAGTGCGCCGCCAAAATTCAACAAAAGGAGATAACCAGAATCAGTTGAATAGTTGTAACCTAATGGATTCGCGAGATCGGGTTGAGCCCAAACACCCGACCCAACAACTACCGCCTGATAACTCGGCCATATAAGATAGTTCTGGAGCAAATCGTCTGTTGAATCAGAACGGAAACCTTCGCCGGCGAAATAATTAATTAACAACTCACCGGCAGTGCCCAATATGTAGTCAATATCATCAGGTGGGATGTAGGCATACAACACAAGTGCCCCACCTATGATAAGCACAAAAACACGAAATATGAGATACGGATTTCGCCGAAACATCAAAATTTCCTGCATAGCAACAATTACAACAAATACAACCATAAATAATAACGCCGTCCTACCATGCAGGACACAAAGAAAGATCAAAAGAGCAATGAGAGCCGCACTAAGCCATGGGCCATCGGATCTACATCGACGATTAACAAGAAAAATTGCGGCAAATAGACAATAACTTAATGCAGTATCGTATATCGATATACCACCGATTCCAGTAAACCGGGGCAGACCTAAAGTGGCCATGTCCCGCCATCCCTCTTCAAGATTAACAAGATTAATGAAACTTATCCGAAACTCATAATTTAATAATTGAAAAACAGCTAGCCCCGCCTGGATAGAAACAGCCGAAAAAACAATCAATATTATAAAACGCCAATGATTCTCAATGCTGATTTTCTGCAAGGAATCGCTGATAAGCTGCAAGAGTAAGATTGCAGAAAAATACGGTATTACAACACCCCTTATAACCAAACTTAAAACGAGTAATAAATGACGCCATTCTTCATGCATTGCTGCCACAGCAAAAATCAATAAGATTACTGGAATAATCGCACTAATGGGGGAAATAAAACGGAAAAGCCTGCGGGATCGAAGAACCAACAGAAATCCAAAAAAAGAAAATAGAAGCCCCGGGTATATTAATATTCCACCAACCGAATATCTTGTACCAAAAACTGCAATGCTTATCAAAAAACCTAACGATAAAGCTCTTAATGCATAAGTTTTAGGGGTAATTTGAGTCATGGCAATAATTTTACACCAATATTTTTAAAGCCCCTGATTCTCTTCATTCCTGGCTTTTCCACAAATAGCCACGAAATAACTGCCAAAGGAAAAGTTAGAATAATGGAGTAAATGAAAAGCTGTATCGCACTGAGCTCAAGGACCAAGTAAATCAAAAGCTGCTGAATAGGGAAGGCGTAAATATATACACCGTATGAAACGTCAAATGGCACGGGCGGAAAATATCGATCTAATCGCAGAGCCAAATCCAGAAGGAATGAACAAATAACAATAGTAACCAGTAACCCACCGGTCATTGGCTCCAAATGCTGCGCTAGATAATAATAGGCAAGAAGCAATATAATTAATGAAACATAATATTTACCCCTTAAGCACTGACTTGCGAACATATACCCCGCAAAAAATAGTAGAGATAGCCTGGCAATATTGTTCATTAATGTCGGGCCAATGTACTCAACAAAAGCCAAGCAAGCAATACACAATATAATCAAAAGCGATATAATAATTGATCTTGTTTTTTGATCAAAAACAACAAGAATAGCCAGGGCAACATAACAAGCAACCTCATAGAAAAGTGTCCAAAGACTACCATTAACCACATTAGGATAAGGATTGTCATCAAACACACCTGGTAGGCTTGGGGTGAATATAAAAACCGCATTCCGAAAATAATTAAAAAATCCAAGAGAGCCGAAGTACTCGGCGGCACTGTAAGAAGTGACCGTATAGCCAAGAATCAGCGTCAATCCCACGCAGACAACCAACCCCGGGATGATTCGTGATAGCCGATTGATTAAAAACTCTATCAAGTTTTTGGTGCGCAACAACGCGCTGTACATCAAATAACCTGACAAGAAAAAAAAGAAATTTACAGCGAAATAGGAGGGATCAAGGTTGCTAAATATGTACACAGAAGGCTCGTGACCTCCCAGTAACACATAGCTGTGACCGTACATTACAGCTGTAGCGGCCAATAGCCTCAAATAATCAAGTGACGAAAATCGGTGCATCACATGCCTTAATATCAAAAACGGATATATGACTTTAAAATCTTGAGTGCACTAAAAGTTCGCATAACAACCCAGTAAAAACCTTTTGTGTGCTTGTTCACAAACACTATTTCGGCTGCGTACTTCTTTCTCAAGCTCTCACCGTAGGACCAACGGTTCTTCGCTGACGCACCACCTGTATGAGTCAGTGTAATTGTTGGTTCGTATATTAATTCATATCCTTTTTGTGTGGCGCGGTAACACCAGTCCATATCTTCTGCATACAATGAATAGTCCGTATCCAAAAGACCTACGTGAGCGTAAACCTCTTTTTCTGTCAGCATAAAGGCCATTATTCCCATGCCAATTATAATTTTTGAATCCACAGCGCTATAATCAAGGCGCCGAACTAGGGCCCGACGAATACTAACAATATCACCAATACAGTCTTGAAAACTTCCATCTGGGTTTAAAAGTTTTGCAAAAATCACTCTTTTGGATACCGAATAACTGCCAATCAATTCCCATACATTAGCGTTAAAGCCGTAAACATCTGGATTTAAAAGAAGGATTTTTTTATACCTTGCATTAAGTATTAATACATTATTTGCATAACTAAAACCCAAATTTCTTGAATCATGAAAATATGATACAGCGCAATCATTTTGATGGGTGCTCAAAGGCTTGCGAAGTGCATCTGTCGGAGAATTATCGTAGTAGCGTATTTCAAAATTTGAGCAATTCCGCAACGATTCCAACAGTTCTTGATGAAATCGAATCGTCCCTTCCTCAGAACGATATAGAACGACGCATATCGATATGTTAAGCTCATTATATTTATTCATGGCATTCGGCAATTATTTTTCGATACAGATCTAAATATACATTAGCGATATTTCTAATTTCAAGTTCTGGCGATAATACTGACGGCGTACTGGGCCAATTAGCAAGTGTCTTGTTTACAGCGGATATTAGGCTGTTCAGATCATTGGGTTCAAAGAAAGAGACCGTTGCGTTTGGGTTCAAGCGCAATATCTCTCGATGCGCTTCGATGTTGCTCAAAATGCATGGTAGCCCAACGGCTAACGCCTCCAATACTGCGTTTGGTAGTCCTTCGTAGTTTGAAGCTGAAATATAAACATCGAGATTGGAAAGAAAAGCAACAGAATCGCTGACTACCCCCACATGCTCAACGGCTAGCGGCCAACTTTTTTGGAGCGTACGAATATTTTCCTCAGATGATTGCAATTGCTTATCGCCCGTGCCAGCGATAGACAGCCGTATATTGGAGTGCATACCTAGTAAGGTAGCGAAGGCATTCACTAATAAGTGCGTTCCTTTCTCTGCGCTCAAACGGCCCGCATAACCAAAGCGAATAAAATCTAATTTCTCGCCTTTGTTCTTAAATGATTTTGAATATTTTTGAGTATCGACCCCGTTCGGAATCACGTGAACTTGCGCTACTCCGCAGGCGTGAGCTTCGTCTCGCCCACCTTGTGACAGCGCAATCACATAGGTTTTAGGCGACGCGATACTGATGTAGGAAAGGATCCCTCGTATAAAGGTTTTTAGAAAAGAAAGCGTTGATCGTTCATCAACAGAACTTGGCGCAACTTGCTGGCGAAGCTCCCCTTCAGCAGTCAATTTGAGCAATACAGGTTTGCGCAAAAACCTGCATATTGAGGCAACCAATAACCCGGTCAACCCTGCAGTATGACAGTGAACCAAATCGAATTTTTTTCTCTTTTTTAACAATTGATAGGCAAGTTCCAAATAGAACGCAATGGGTATCCCTCTACTTCTGCTTAATGGTCTGCCGAGCCGTTCAACGGCTATTCCATCGATCAATTCAGTAGCCTTCAATTCTGGCGCATAACGATGCGTTAATATTCCAATCCAGCGCACACGACTTACAAGTTGTGAACATAACATTTCACACTGTCGCTCGGCACCTCCAATCATTGGTCGGTAGCGATTTAATATAATCAGCACGCGAGGCAAGGAATCTGTTAGCGCAGAATCACGTTTTGAAGTTTTATATTGTGCGAGCTTCAATTTAACCAAGTCTCACCTGTTTATACCAATGCGCCAAACTGAGGATGGGCCAGAGTCGGGCAGACAGATCGAATTGACTATCGCAGTGCAAGGCCAGCAACCGTCGACTTGAAGTTAGATCGAGCACATCTGCGACTATGGGATCATGCAGTGCTTCTTGCGCCCAGTCACGCAGACTACCGCGAAGCCATTTGCCGATGGGAGGACTAAATCCACTTTTGGGGCGATCAATCAAGTCTTTAGGCAGAAAGCGCCTCAGGGATTCACGCAAAATGCGCTTTCCACCATTCGATGTGAATAAGAAGCCATCTGGCAGGCTGGCCGCAAATTCAAAAACACGGTGATCTAAAAAGGGAGCGCGGCTTTCAAGAGATGCTGCCATTGTTGCTCGGTCAACCTTTACCAGAATATCCTGCGGTAGGTAGCTCAGTACGTCCATCAACATGGCTTGCCGCTGAAAGCTTAATTGCGAACTGTTTGTTGTTCGGGAGACTTTAACGCGACTTCGATATTCCATGGGCAAATAGGTGTCGGTATTTCGGTTGACTCGATTCATGGAATCAATGAATTCGGTTGTCGACTCTGAGGTATAAAGTGCTGAGAAAGACTGCAATCTGTGGAGCGGCAGATGCTTTTCGATTGCTGAAAGATCGCCTCCTGGCATTCCGCCAGATATCAATCTATTTATAAAACCTGCAACACCGCCCGCAAATGTGCGAAGTGGGCGCTTCATCGCGCGGTGGCCTTGCCAGTATTTGGGGTAACCACCGAATAGCTCATCCGCACCATCACCCGACAAGGCAACGGTTACATCTCTACGCGTTAGTTTTGCGAGAATTATTGTTGGTAATTGAGAAGGGTCTGCGAGTGGCTCATCGTAATATTGATGAAGATGTGGTATGAGATCCTTTATTTCTGAATCTTCAACGTACCATTCTGTATGGTTCGTACCTAGGTGTGTGGCAACTGCTTTGGCGTAAGATGCTTCGTTTAAATGATCATCGTGAAAACCAATTGAATAGGTTTTTACTTGGTGGCTGTACGCGTGCTGAGTCATCAGTGCCGTTATCAGACTGGAGTCAATTCCACCAGATAAAAACGCACCAAGAGGCACATCAGCCTGCATCTGTATCTTGACTGCTGCCGCGAGGTGTTGAATCGTTTCATCAACAGCCTCTTCAAAGCTTCCTTCAAATTTACTTCTCTGCCCGTTTATGACTACCGCTTCGGCAGACCAGAATGAGTATTGCTCCTTTATCACTTGGTTTTGGCATAAATTAAATTCATAAATAAAACCAGGTTCTACTTGTTCAACATCTAACCAAATACTGTGTGGCTTACGTATGTAACCATAGCTGATGAGGTCATAAACGGCCAAAGGATTGATGTCTGTAGCCGTATCTGACAAACAACGCAACGCCTTTAGTTCTGATGCAAATTTTAAACTTGTGTTAGACACAGCAAAATAGAGCGGCTTTTCGCCAAAACGATCCCGCGCCAATGACAGGGTCTGCTCTTGCAAATCCCATAAAGCAATGGCAAACATTCCAACACAAAGCTCAAGGGCTTTTTTCAAGCCATACCGCTCAATTAGAGCGAGGAGAGTTTCTGTATCTGACTGTCCACTGAAATGAATTCCCTGCTTGTACAAATCAGACCGTAACGCTACATGATTGTAGATTTCACCGTTGAACGCAATTACATACCTTCCAGATGCAGAATACATCGGTTGATGACCTGTTGGTGACAGGTCGACAATTGCCAGGCGTCGATGACCAAATGCCACTTTAGGTCCCAAGTAAGTTCCTTTGTCATCAGGCCCTCTATGTGCCATCGCATTAAGCATTTTATCAAGCAAGATTTTTTTCTGCTCAATTGACATGGCTAGCGTGACTATTCCAGCAATACCGCACATACTAAAGACGCCTCCTTAATTAATCTATATCATTTTAATTTCCGAAAACTGACTGACGAGTCTTATTTCTTTTGATATACCGCGATTAAATGCGGAGTCCCCTTGTTATTATTAAATAGCTTTCTTGCTAGACGCATAAACTTCTTTGCGATTCCACGCATTGTGAATTCTTGGCTATTGAAATCGAGTGCAGTTGCGCTGCGTAAGGCGAAGCCATGATTAATTAATGTGCTTGTAAGGTTATTCGCACTCCAACTCCTAACATGCTGCCACTCATGATATATTGAACCGCAATCAGGGCAAAACCTCGTTGATCTTGCCAAATCCTCTTCGTTTGGTGTTGTGATCACTAGAACCCCACCCGTTTTTAGAAGTCGATTGGCCTCCTTAAGTGTGCCGATCAGATGCTCGTCACTTAAGTGTTCGACGACTTCAAAAAGTAGTACAGCGTCAAAATGTGTTGAAGGAAGCTTTGTTGGCAACGCTGTAACCAGTTGTGCTGAACAAAATTTCTCATTTCCCTGACCCCTTTCATTTATCTTTTGAATGGAGTCAAACGAAAAGTCGAGTCCTGTATATCTCCAGGATGATCCAAGTTGCTTTAGATGGTCCAAAATAAATCCTGGGCCGCATCCAAAGTCTAATACTTCAAGTGGTTCATCGAGAGGCAATCCGCTACGGCGCAACATACTCCTACCATAAACTTTGGAGAAGTAAACATCAGAGTATGGAGGCGTCCGCGAATAATAGTCCCATAATCGAGATATTTTTTCATCACTCCACTCAATTTTATGCTCACGAAAATTGTGTATTTTTGAGGTTTCCATATTCACTTCTCCAATGTTTTAGTCCCAATATCAAGACGAATGTCTGTGATAGGGTTAAGCCCATTAACCATCCATAGCTTCCATACAATTTGACGCCGACAGCTCCCAGCACCATTGAAGATGCAAGTATTTTAAGTGTGAGCGGCCAAATTTCGTTTTTCTTTCCAGCTACAGTTAAATAGCCAGTTAATGCCGTGCCGAAAACACCTAGCACCAGCCAAACTAATCCGACGTAGAGAAGCATTATTCGCTCCTGGTTTGCCTCTCCATATAAATATGTGATCACAGTTTCTTGAAAAGAAATGACTATTAAGGAGATAGACGTGGTTGTCGCCACGTAAATTAAAATTATTAATTTGATAATTTTTAAGTATTCATTACGATTATCGATATAGGCAGCAGCCAACCTCGGATACGCTGCGGTGTGTGTTAGTAAAGCCGCTGCCATTACTGCGTTTATTATTCGCTCCATTACGCTATAGGTGCCTGCAGATTCAGAACCCAATAAACTGTTTATTATTAATGTACCTGCACCCGTATAAAGTAGTGATATGTATTGGGAAACAAAAAGCTGCCATCCATCTTTGATTGTGACAATGACTTTGCTTATTGTGGTTTTGCCTCTCTCTTTTGCCAATGTGATAAATGATAAAAATAGCGTTCCAACACCAATAAATACCATCCCAAAAATACTTGTCAATACCGCGACAATATATGCGTATTCGTTTCCATAATTTATATATCTAAAACCTGCAAATAAGGTGATCATTGATCCGATAATGCCTAGTGCCGCCAATGTTGTATACTTATCCTTGGATTGAAGTAGCCAGGACGAATTCACAAAAGCAGCAAAGGGTGCGGCCATCAATAATAACCATTCAATTTTCTGACTTGGTCTCAGCGATGGTGCGATCATTAAGCCAATCGCCAACAAAAATATAGTTATAATAAGCAATATAAATTTTGCTGCGGTTATGCTTATTAGCACATCCTTTATTGACTCCCCCTTTTCAAGTTGCATGACGCGCTTCGGCCCGGTAAGGTGAAATGCATACTGTACTATTGCAGCGCCATAATTAGCACACGCCATTAACACTGCAATTTTCCCGAATTGGGCCAACCCAATAACCTGAACGACATGAGGAATCAGCAACAGCGGCACTAGGCTTGCGACAGCATACTGCATTAGAAGCATTGCATTTGCTTGAGCTATTTTTCTTATCATCTCAAGTGGTCAGTTCATTCATAAATATCACTTAATTTAATCAAGAGGTGAAACAATATTTGGCGGATTCAACTCTGAAGTGCAACGGCTTTATGACGAGAGTGTAACTGCTCCATAAACACCTCGTGCGGGGTTCTGAATCCGAGGCATTTTCGGGGCCGATGATTCAGTCGGTGCATGGCAAGCAGGACATCTTCCTTGGTGATGGAGTCGAAGCGCATCTTCTTCGGAAAGAACTCCCGAATCAGGCCATTCATGTTTTCGTTGGCGCCGCGCTCCCAGGACGCATAGGGATGGGCAAAGAAGAAGTCGGTGTCGAGCTTCTTGGCAATTTGTTCATGCTGGGCGAACTCCTTGCCGTTGTCCGTCGTCAGCGTGTGCACGAAAGCCTTGAAAGGCGTCAGCAAGGAAACCATCGCGTCCGTCACGTTCTGCGCACTTTTCGCCGGAACGTGGGCAATCAGGGCATAGCGTGACGTGCGTTCATTGAGAGTAACGAGCGCCTGTTGATGGCCAGCGCCGATCATCAGATCCGCCTCCCAATCGCCGAAACGTTCGCGTCGGTTGGCGACCTCCGGTCGTTGGTCAATCGACACCTGATTGGGGATCGTGCCGCGCCGCTCGCGGCCAGTGTGTCGTTTCCGCCGCGCTTTCTGACAACGCAAGGCACGGTGCAGCGTTCCGCCGGCACGCTTGTCGGCATAGATGCGCTGATAGATGCACTCATGGCTCACACCGGGCTGGTTGTTGGCCTTGAGATAGCCGGAAATCTGCTCGGGACTCCACGTCTCGCTGAGTTTCTCATCGACCACGGCCCACACTTCCTCGGTGATGCGGCGGCCGTTGTCAGAGGCCCGCATGCGGGCCTCTGACAACGCCTGAGCCTGCTTCGGCCGGTAGCCGCGCTGACCGCGATTCCGCTTGATCTCGCGACTGATGGAAGATGGGTGTCGATTCATGAGGGCAGCAATTTGGTATTGGCGTTTGCCGGCTTTCAGAAGGACAGCGATTTGGTATCGTTCGTCTTGGGTGAGGTGTGTGTACATTTCAGGCAACTTTGACTTGGCGGTCTAGGGGGCTCGGATGTTATGACACCTCGCCCACCTGACACGTAATTCAAAATTGCACTTCGTAGTTGAACTCGCGTTTGATAATCTATTCAGCCTGATAGTCTAAAATTGTTAGCCGAATGATTTGCATTAGACGTAGCTTGGCTATTTCTCTTCCGTTTTACAGCCTATGTCAAATTAGATTTTTACACTGCTGTCCGGTTAAATCGTGAATAAATTCAATTGGTTGCTGATGACGATATTGTCTAAGGTGGGTGCGTCGCCCGGAAACACTTGCTGCAAGGGCATCTTCTCGAAAAGGGTCACCGACAATATCTGTAGCAATGTGTAGAGCGAGGCATTGATGCCAAGGCGTTTTTTGACGATGGCAACGAGCACGTAGACCGACACCGCGATCCAGATTTGCGTCTTGACCGCATTCTCTGACGTACCGAAAAACCGTTTGATCCGAAGATGCTGCTTGATCCACTTGAAGAACAACTCCACCTGCCAGCGGTTCTTGTAGAGCGCGCAGATGGTTGCGGCCGGAAATGTCATTTGATTGGTGAGAAAGACGAGCGTCTTGTCGGTCGCGGGATCCTTGAAACGAACGCGGCGAAGATGGTCGGGGTAGTCCTGCTTCGTGTAGTAGCCGTCGAGCGCGACCATTTGGTCGCAAATAATTCCGGTCGAACGATCGGTCGGAGCCGAATAAACCCGATGCGCCTTCATGTTCGACTTGGCGCGCGTGACGAAGAAAGCCCCGGCCTGATGCAGCGTATGCAGCCTGCCGAAATCGACATAGCCACGATCCATGACGTAGATGGCGCCGGGTTCTGGAACCAGCAGATCGAGGGCATGAACATCGTGCAGCTTCCCGTCGGAAACGTGGATGAAGCTGGGGATGTTGCCGCGCAGATCGAGCAATGCATGCATCTTCACCGCGGCCTTGGTCGTGCGGAAGTGCGCCCACGGAAATACAGAAAGACACAGGTCGATGGTCGTCGAGTCCAGCGCATAAACCGTGTTCGACAAATCCAGCCCCAAGTCCTCGCTGGCATAAAGCGTTCGTGCTTGATCGATCAGGCGCTGCGCGAAGTCGGCATGGATGCGCCAGTCGCGCGACTCGTTGGCATCGGCCAGGGTCGAGCGCCGAATCGGCTCCCGGAAACCCATGTGGTAAAGCTTGGCGTATTGGGCCGACAGACTGACTTCGATGTCCCGCAAGCTCTCGCGGTAGGTCAGTTGAGCGAAAGCCATCGCCCGGAATTGTTCTGCGCAAGTCAGCGAGCGAACGCCCTTGTCGCCGCCGTAGCGAGCAACGTATCGCGCGAACGTAGTCCAAGGCAGGAAATCCATGAGTTGGGCGAACAGCGTCTTGCCTGTGTTCATGGCAGCCTCCGGGCAAAAGCCCGGAAGACTGCCCGAATCGGCATTCGCCGTTCAAATCGACACCGCCCCTCATCGGTCTAAAATCCTCGTCAGTCAAGGCTTTCAGCGTTTCGACCTTTCATTTAACCGGACAGCAGTGAGATTTTTACTATAACTTCGATACCACTCAACCCATCTCTCGATACCGTTAGCAAGTGGTGTTGTTGGTTGAAAACCGACATCGAGTTTTAAATCCTCAACATCCGCATAGGTAGCTACAACGTCACCTGGTTGCATGGGCAAGAAGTTCTTTCTTGCTTCTTGGTTCAGTGCGTCTTCTATGGTCTTGATGAAAGTCATCAGTTCTACTGGTTGGTGGTTGCCGATGTTGTACACCTTGTATGGCGCGTAGCTGCTTCCTGGATCTGGTGAATCGGTGGAGAAGGCCGTATTACCCCTCGGGATGCGGTCTAGGACGTGTACCGTACCTTCTGCGATGTCTTCAATAAAAGTGAAGTCACGCTGCATCTTGCCGTGGTTGAACACATCGATGGTGCGACCTTCGAGGATGGCGCTTGTGAACAGCCACGGTGACATGTCCGGTCGCCCCCACGGCCCATAAACAGTGAAATAGCGCAGCCCTGTAGTCGGAAGACCGTAAAGATGGCTGTAGGTGTGTGCCATTAATTCATTGGCTTTTTTACTAGCGGCATAAAGCGAAACCGGATGATCGACGTTGTCGTGCACCGAAAAAGGCATTCGGGTGTTGGCGCCGTAGACGCTGCTTGAACTGGCATATACAAAATGATCAATTCCGTTGTGGCGGCAACCCTCTAGAAGATTACCGAAGCCTACTAAGTTGGTCTGAATGTATGCATGTGGATTTATGAGCGAATAACGTACACCTGGCTGGGCTGCAAGGTTGATGACTCGATTCGGTTTCTCGGTTACGAATAGGTCTTCGACCGTCATGCGGTCAGCGATGTCGCCCTGTACGAATCTGAAGTTGGTATGCGGTTTGAGCCGCTCCAACCTAGCAAACTTCAAGCGCGGGTCGTAATAGTCATTAAGGTTATCAATTCCGATGACGGTATCACCGCGCTCCAGGAGGATTTGTGCAACGTGCATGCCGATAAAACCTGCACATCCAGTAAGCAATATCCTCATCTAATCATTTCCATATAAGTCACGGGTGTAGACCTTGTCCACCACATCGGCCAAGGCTTCGGTTCTGCGGTTGGCGATGATGACGTTCGCTTCACGTTTGAATGCATCTAGGTCGTTGACGACACGTGAGTTGTAGAACTCGACTTCTTTAAGTGCAGGCTCGTAAACGATTACTTCAATGCCTTTAGCCTTGATTCGCTTCATGATCCCTTGAATGCTGGAGGCACGGAAGTTGTCTGAACCGGCCTTCATGATTAGGCGGTAAACACCGACCACCTTAGGCTTGCGCCGGATAATTTCGTCGGCAATAAAGTCTTTGCGGGTGGTGTTGGCTTCAACGATGGCGTGGATAAGGTTTTGTGGGACCTCACGGTAATTTGCCAACAGTTGCTTAGTATCTTTGGGTAAGCAGTAGCCGCCGTAGCCAAAACTGGGGTTGTTG
>Ga0172367_10004802_pt1 | contig 16622 bp, 11 predicted proteins | sample Lak10m_FD_114542 | JGI IMG/M metagenome (GOLD analysis project Ga0172367, IMG submission 114542) | Freshwater microbial communities from Kabuno Bay, South-Kivu, Congo - kab_022012_10m | ecosystem: Environmental > Aquatic > Freshwater > Lake | place: Democratic Republic of the Congo: South-Kivu...
AATCTTCTGCTCGCCTGTTTATTGCAAATACCTTCCTTACAAATGAGATTGAGGGAGAGTCGAGGTCGTCTCGAATTAGTAGCTATGACAATCCCAACGATTGGATTGCCAATCAAGTTGCTTATTTGGGCACGTCTAATGCGCCTGGAGCGATTGCAAAAAATGAACGTAAGTCATCAAGGCTAAAAAACCTTATCTTTGTATCGCTATCGGTTTCTGGAGCCTCTTTGTTGATGGGTACCATCCTTGCATCTTTTGGAGTTAGAGTTGATCTAGTTCAGCGAACAACTTCGATTCTATTTACCTTTTCTCTTTCACTTGCAGCTGCAATTGCTGCTTTCTCGCAAGTGATGAGTTTCAAAGAAATAGCAAATAGGTTCAAGGTCAAGGAGTTTAGATTGCGGAAAGCTCTCTCATCTTTGGAATCTACAAGTAGAGACAGTGATTCTCTCGAAATTGCAAGGGAAGTTGGTATTGATTCACTATCTGAGGCCTTTAAGTGGTTCCAAGTCAAGAGCGAAAAACAAGTTAGGCCATTTCAATAGGTCTCCCCAAATTGTGAGAAGTCAATAGTAAATCCAGAGGAGACGCTGTATGAACCTTTGCGATTAATGGCATTAACTAATTCTTGATCTCGTTTTGAGACTGCTTTTAAAAAATTCACTAAAGCGGTCCTTAAGCTACGAACTTCGTCTGCCAAATCTTCTACACGCTCATTCAGTTGGGACAAATTTCTCTCTCTATCCCGTTCCTTCTTCAAATTTATACCTTCGTCTCTTTTGCGCATTGCATCTTTTAGTTGATTGGATTCTGTTTCAAGTTGTTTTTTTGTTTTTTCAGGAGTTCTAGGGTTTTCAGCTACTGCTATCAATACCTCGGGATACTTGGAATACGATAAGCCTGCAAGAATCATGGGTGACGTATTTACATTTGATGCGAGTTCTAGCAATCTATCTGGCACTGACCAAGTCAGATTACCCGCAGCCATCCCAAAAATAGTTTGCGGGTCAGTGGAGTCTGAGACCTCTTGTGCTTCCTTTAGGGCTTTGGAGCAATCACTTACTGATGCTCCGGTCAATTCTCTTAACTTCTTAAGATCTGACATTTTTTCATTTTCCATCTTGTTGTGCCTCTCTACATCAAGTCTTGAGAACACATACTTGCCCTGCAAGATAACCTCGTCAAGACCTAACTTCTATTTAGGACAGAATTTTTCACTTGAATTTCCTTGCCTTAAGCCTGAGTACCTCTTTTCGAGAAGCCCGCACCTTGAAATTTCTTCGAATTGCGCTTGCGTTAGCCCGTAACCTTCAGGAGTGAGTTTGAAAATCTCCAGATTTAGAGTTTCTGCGGTTACCCATTTGATTGTCGAGGTTCCAAAGTTCACTGTTTTCGAAATTCCATTCAGGAAGTCAAGCGTCTCTTGAAAGGTGAATGCAGGAAACTCAACTCGCGTTTGCGTCCATAGGGCAGCCATAACATGGGTCGAAATAGAAGTCCCGGATGCGCTTGTAACTACTCCACCAGCATTCAAAACTCTCATTTCACCAATAGCTGCAAAGTCACTTAAGTTTTGATCGAAGTTGGAATAGCGAGAGATAGTTTGATTCGTTATTGCACTTACAGCCATAGTTTCCGGAATACACGCTGGCCAAGAAACTCTATTCTTATCATTATCGTTTCCGCTTGCCACAAATAGAGGAATTCCCGAATACAGTAGCGTGCGGATAATCTCGCTATTTCTTTGAGAAGTTGGACAATATTGCCTCCCGCTCCATAGTCGATGATGGGATTGCGCCAAGCCAACTGAAACTATATTGAATCTATCTTTGTTCTTATAGACCCAATCCAGAGCTCGCGCTATCGTGCCCTCGGTAGTTGATAAACGTGCGCCTGATGATGAATTTGCAATGATGCGAACGAAGATAAATTGAAGTTTGGGATAGGTTCTAATAGCTGCTGATGTCATTTGAGTACCATGCCCGAAACCACTCAAATTTATGAGCGACTTTGACATAGTTGATGCTCCAGAGCCCTCCATGAAATCAGTTCCGTTTGGACAAGAGTTCCAGTCCAAGATACAAACTTCGTAAACAAGGTTATTTCTTATCTCAGGAATTGAAGTGTCTAGAGCGGTATCCATAATGACCATTGTTGGCGTGGTATTAGCTGAGACGCGGCTAGAAGGGACTAAAGAGATTAGACAAGCAAAGGTAAGAACCATAACCCGAAACTTTCTAATCACTACTCACCTGCTCTAGTTTGATGGTTGTTACAAGCTATGCCTAAGTCCTACACTCTTCACCATATCTTTGCATGAATCAAGAGAGGCCAATTCATTAGATGAACCCTTGTACTTGTGGAACTCCTTTTCGAGACTATGACAATCGCTGTCTCCGCTGTAAGAAACAAATTGATGCTAAGCGCGCTGAAAAACTTCCGTTTCATCGATTGATTTCAGAGATTAAGCCATGCAAGTGTCCTGACGATGTGAAGAAGGAACATGGGGTTCGGACAACTTCGATTGCAGAGTTAGAGCTTTGCAATAGTTGTGACCTAAGAGATGGTGGCCCTGAGATTGAAGAACCTGATGTAGTGAAAGCTCGTGAGAGCGCTGCGAAGAGGGAATCAGAGGCAAAAGCTTTGGAAGCGCGGCGAGTAGCTGAAGTTCAGCGTATTAAGAGTGAGGCTAAAAGTGGAAACGCCATTTATCTATACAAATCTATTTACATGAGCATCGACTCCCTTAGTGCAGTCGCCGGAGACCAAACAAAACTCGCAGTATTTAGTGATAGGCACATAAAAGAAGCGGGAGCGCAGGGTTGGAGAGTCATTGAAGCTATTCCTAGAACTATGGGTGAAGCGCTGCAAAATTATGAAGGCTTTGGAAAGGCGTGGGCTGGTGGAATCGGCGGAAGCGTCATTGGGGCATATGTATTAATGGAGTTCACCGTTACTTCCACAAATGCCGACTCTTCGGAAGTTTGGATTAGGGAGTCGGTTGAGGACTTCATAATTTAGATCTGGCCCCTTGTATCAAAGAGAAGTCTGAGAATAATATGAGAGTTACTCGTGACCTGAAGAGAGGGAACCATGAAGTTCGTAGATCGAATTAAGGGCAAGGTTAGTGAGACAAAAGCCAAGATTGATGTGGCCCGTGACAAAAAACAAGTTAAAGACATGGTCGCGCGTCTTATGGCATTCCCTCTATGTAGCGAAGATGACGCCTATTGGATAGTTGATAGTGAATTTGTACGGTATTTCGGACGTCATGATTGCTTCTCACTTGATTTGGAATCTAATCCCAGCGAAGAAGAAATTCAAGCGGAACTAGAAAATCTCAAAGTGCTGCGTGAGCAAATGAGAACTTTCATTGAATTTCTCTTTGACCCATCAGTCGGGTACTCCCCATCGCTTCTCAAGGGCTCAATGAATGTTCGCTTCCACCTCAAATTGCTGCAATTTCTTGATGAAGTTCAAATGCCAATTACTGAATCGCTATACATGGAGATAATTGAATCAATGATTGCCGAGGCATCTGGTAAGGATATTAAAGAGTGCTTTACGGACGAGAACGATAGTAAGGGAAATCTTGATCTATTCACTTGGTTCAAGGAATACAAAGATAACTTCTTTCCAGATATTGCTTTTATAAAAGCTGGAAGGACAGCTCAAGATAAGTTGAATAGTCACAAAGTGATGGAAGCAATTTCCACTTCACTTAATGATGCAAGGCCTAACTCTTTGAAGTTGGGTACGGCTCCCACGAACCCCCCTATCAAGGTCGCACTAGCTGCAGACACAATTGGCGGTGGACAAGCAGTCAAATATTTGCCGCTGTTCCAGCAGGAATTTGTTGAGCTGTACGTTGGGCAAGCAAGCGTAGTTAGAATGATTGAATATCATGCTCCATTTCTACTTGAGAAGAACCACGTTCTGTCACTTCGCGATCTCAGCGTTGGAATAAAATCGGACTCCACTCTTCATTGGCACTTTTGCGAAGATGGAATCATTGAAACGCAGTTAGATATAAGTGCAAAGCCTGGTTGGATTCCTGGTAATAAAGTTAAGGAATTAGTTTTTGGTGAAGCATATGATGGAATGTCTAAAGACGGCGTAACTCAATTTGAACGCTACTACCTCTATATGATCGTTCGAACATCAATTGGCCCAACCTTTACCCTTTATAAATACCTCGCTTCAAATAGCCAGAAAGCCATGGAAGCATGGGCTGATTTGGGTGAAGATTTACTACCAATTTTGGCTAGTTACTACAAAATCAAGATCTCTGATGAAGTTCATGATGTCTCAAAGCATTACAAGACAACCTATACAACGTATACAACGACGTGGAGCTGGTAAGGGATTTCAACTAGAGCTTGTACGCAGTTGTAAGTACATGTTCGATGATAGACATCGATTCTTGCAGATTAGCTTCTGTTAATTCGTATTCCATCATTACGTAGACTCCAACTACATTTCCACCGATACCGCCAGCCCACGCCTTTGCAAAGCCTTCATAGTTTTGAAGCGCACTTCCATTCGTTCTTGGAGCAACACCAACAACACGCCATCCATCAAGGCCAGCCTTTGTAACTCTAGAGTCATCAAATGGATTGAAGTTTCGAATTCCTCCGCCGGCTTCAACTTCCGAGTCGATAGTTACGTAGAAGGAGTTGTGAAGGTAAACCGGATTGCTTTGCTTTAAACGGCTCTTTATTTTAGCTAACTCGGATGTTAGTACTTTAGTCCTGCGTTCTGCTCTCTCTTCCGATTCTTGCTTGGCCGTTTCAATTTCATTTGCCGTAACTGGATCAATTTGTTTTTCATACGGAAGAATTTTCCCGCCACACATTGGGCATGCATCAAATTCCCTCGTGTACTCATTAAGGCACTTCTCGCACCTGAACATTCTTACCCCCAAGCCATGTCGCCCTTCCCAATAGCCTAGGGAGTCTTTGGCACTTAAGCCGAGGTTCACCCTAATTTCACCTTTTAAGACGCGGTACTTTCAGGGGTACACAAGTGGCTATCCCCTGACCTAAGATTCAGCATCAACTCAACACCCAGGAGGGGTAATGTCAAACACCAACTATCTAGTCGTTAAAGATAAAGTCCAAAGATTCGCCAAGCAGTTATTTAATATCGTTGAGCTTAACGATGACGGTAGCTTGAGCATTCCTTATGAATCAACACACGTGTTTATCGAAGTTTATGACACCACATCCACTGATCCTGATTTTGCTGCATTTAAGAAGGAAAATGATCTTTCGAATTCCATAGTCTCTGTTTGGGCGATGGTCACCATGGACGTTAAGCCGACTAATGAACTTTATAAGTGGATCGCAACTGAAGGTCAAGAATTCGATTATGGCAGCTTCAAAGTTATAGATCGCGATGATGGCTTTGCGAATGTTGTTTATCGTTGCACGCTCAGCGGAGACAATCTTGATGCTGGCGAACTGAAACAAGCGCTACTTGCCGTTGCATCAACTGCTGATAACAATGATGAGAGCATAAAGTCTCGATTTGGTGGAAATACCGTAAGCGACATCCGTAACTAGTTGCTGACTGGGATCAACTCTTGAGCTTTAACTCTGAGATTAGGGAGCTGGCCGCAAGTGTGGCTAAGCGATTTGACCATGGTGAAATCACCAAGTTGCACGTCCTATATGGAATTAGAAGAAAACTTGGTGATTCCCTTGGTGGCCTAGCAATAGAGACTCTTGAGAACAAGCTAGCCGAAATACCACATCGACCAACCAATCAACTTACTCTTTCAGAAGAAGTTGAGAAGTTGTTGGGGAGCATATTATTGCCTGAAGATGCAACAAGTGTGGCTATATCTCTCTCAAGAGATTTACTTGGTCTGGAAGTAAGAGTTAATAGTCTTGAAAGCAGCGCTGCACCGATAACCGAGGTAGAGAATCAGCCGTTAACTCTCGAGGATGCGCTTGCAAGGCTAAATAGCCTTACTGGTTTAAACGAAGTTAAGTCGCAAGTCTCCAAGTTAATCAATGTTCACCAAGCAAATAATCTTCGTATTAAAGAAGGACTTCCAAAGGTTCCAGTCGGTCTTCACTGTGTGTTCACTGGAAGCCCCGGAACAGGTAAGACAACCGTAGCTAGATATTTAGCTGAAATGTATTTTGCGATTGGTCTATTGCCTTCAAGGCGAGTTCATGAAGTTGATCGTTCCGCCCTTGTTGCCGGATATGTAGGGCAAACTGCTTTGAAGGTTCAAGATGCAGTTGATCGCGCTAAGGGTGGAGTCCTCTTTATTGATGAGGCATATTCACTATCAGCAGATTCCGGAGCTGGTTTTGGTGATGAAGCAATTTCGACACTTGTTAAAGCTATGGAGGATAACCGCGAAAATCTTGCAGTTATTGTTGCCGGATACAAGGATCCGATGAAGCAATTCATTGAATCCAATCAGGGTTTGAAGTCTCGCTTTCAGAACTACATTCACTTCTCGGATTACACAAATGAGGAACTTCTTGAGATTTTTCAGACTCTTTGCCATTCACACAAAATGGAGATTGAAGAAGGCGCAAGGTCAGACTTAATTAAGCATTTGCAAGAGGCAAAACCCCAAGGCGAACAGGGCAACGCACGATATGTAAGGAATCTCTTCGAGAAAATGTATCTCAACATGTCACATAGAGCTGCAGAGGACGGAAATATAGATCTGCACGAGATTGTGAGATTTCAAAGTGCAGATATCCCGCAAGTTGAAAAGAGTCAGAAGAGAATTGGATTCGCTCCACATTAGTAATTTTCGAGCTACATCCCTCTATATCCAGAAAGGTCTTGCATGTCGCTAGTTAAGGCATATGGTCAAATTATTGAGTTACAGGAATATAGGGTGAAGTGGCTAGCAAAATTAGTTTATAGTTCTAAATTCGAGCTTGTAATTGCCTTTGTAATCATGGCGAATGCCATCGCACTTGCACTCCTGACTATGCCTGGCATTGATCCCGCAACAAGAAACGCTTTATTGGATTTCGACACTTTTGCACTTTATGTTTACGGTTTTGAATTACTTCTTCGAATTTTGTCGTACGGTAAAAAGCCATGGAAATTTTTCAATCAGGGGTGGAATGTTTTTGACTTTGCAATAATTGTTTTATCCTTAGGCTTCATTTCGCAACAAGCAATAATTCTACGATTACTTCGAATTTTCCGACTTATTAGAATATTTCGTTTTCTGCCCGAAGTTAGAATTCTTACAACTTCAATTATGAAGAGTCTTCCTCCGCTCATGAGTGTAAGTGTTCTAATCTTCATTGCACTTTTCATGTATGGAATGGCTGGTTTCTATATTTTTGGCGAATCTTTGCCAAATGAGTGGGGAAGTATCACCAGCGCACTTCAGACTCTCTTTATTCTCTTAACTCTTGAAAGCTTTCCTGACTACTTGAATCCCGCCCTTCGAGTTAGTCCTTGGGCTCTCCCGTTTTTCCTTTCCTATGTCTTTTTAGTAGTTTTTACCGTATTAAACGTGCTGATTGGAATAGTGTTAAATGCCATGGATCAGGCGAGGGAAGAAAGTCGAGAAAGACAGAAGAAAATAAATGAACTTCACGAAATTGTTCATGAAGTTGATGATATTACTTCCGATGGACATGTATCAGCTGAGGAAATAAAGCGCCTTAGGGACAAGGTTAGACAAATGGAGTCTGTACTTCATGGCGCTACTGGCAAGCCTAATTCCCCAATCGCGGTTGCTCCCACAGAAATCAGCATGAAGCCAATTAAAAATAGCAGTAGACGAAGTTCAACAAAGGCCAAGACTAAATCAAAAAAGAGTTCGTCAAAGTCTGGTAACTAGAAAACCAAATTTGACTCTTCAAGATTTTCTGATTCTGTGGTGTGAGAATTGTTTTCTGTCGAAGACTCTAAACCGTCAAAAATCAACAAGTCGCCTGGCTTGCACCAACTACTTAGGTCTACCCTAATTGACACTTCAAAAGGTCTATCTCCAGCATTCACCTCGGGATGGCGATCGATACTCTTATCAACTTGAATTTGATTAGAGCATATAAACATGCTTTCTATCGGTTCAAGATGTTTGCTATTTGCTTTTCCACTATTTGAATAATTCAAAGCAGATAGAGCGGTACCCGTCCCTGCCGTTTCACAGAGTTTCTTTTCCCAAGCAGATACTTGCGAATCTTGCCTTACCCCCAAAGAGTCTGTCAGTTCTAGACCTTCAAGTGGATCGGGACGAAGTGATTTAACATCTGGTTGAAGCACTGGTAAGACTCTTTCTTGAACAATTCTCGAGTATTCTCCTACTTTTCTATCTCCAATTTGTAGAAGTGTTCGTCTTCTGAGTTCTTCGGCTTGCTCCAGCAATACTCGGCGTTTGCCACCCATTCGGTGATCTGCCTCCTGCTGCTTCACTGCGTCACCATTATTTGGCATGCCTAGTGAAGTCATTAAGGCAGAAAGCAACTCGTCTAGAGCGTCGCTTCTCCAACTTGTTTGCTGAATGTAATTCAATGTTTGCAAGACCAAGCCTTCAAACTTTTCGTCTATCGACGCTTCGGTAGGTATCGCAAACTCTAATGACTCCGGTATTTCAGATGTATCCGGAAGAATTCCTGAGAAATTCTCATATTTAGGGTCAATTTCCCATGGCCCGTGCAGTGACATTGAATAAATTCTTAGAAGTTGATCGATTTGCGGATGAAGAGCGCCTACCCTTTCCCTTCCCTTTCGTAAATGAGCAATCACTTCCTCGATAACTCTTGTCTCTTCAAGATGCTGAGCAAGTTCATACGAATATGCATCGACCCTCCTTGAGTAACCAAAGAGCATGCCTAAAAATGCAAAAAGCGAGACAAGGGCGGTATACAGAAAGACCTGGCCATAATTGATACTCAACACAAGTTCAAAAATGAACTTGGCAATAAACGCGACAAAACCATTACTAAAGGACTGACCTAAGAAATCAAGTATCGAACTCTCAAATCTTCGAATAAGCCAGAGAGCTGTACAAACGGTTCCAAAAAATCCAGAGTTGATTAGAAGGTGTTTTAATACCCACTTGCGGGTGTTCTTTGAAAAATCATCATCCAATTTAATTGGTTTATTGACAAACTCGAGGGTCCTCCTCTCATCTTCTTGTAGTTGAGATTCGATCTGACGCATACTCGAAATAAGTTTCCAAGCAAAACTTCTCTCTCTTTCTGCGCGCCAATCCTTGATATCTTCTTCTGCTTTCAAATAATCTTCGAATTCACCAATAATCTTTTGTTTCTCTAACTCGATTATTGTGAGCTGTGAGTTCTTTTCTTTCATTCTTGTTACGAGTTGGTCTAACTCTTTTGCCAGAGTTTCTCGTCTATTATCTGAAGTAGTTGGGTCCTCTTGAATCGAATTATTGCTTTGATTTCTTTCCTCCGCCGGAATTTCTTGCCTGAATAAACTCTCATTTGATGGGGCTGAAAACTCGTTGACCTCAGGCTGTGTAGCTGAAGGAGGCTCTTGGCTCGTGATTGTTGTGCTTCCCAAAGAAAGAGACTCCCAAATATCCTTCGCAACTTGCAAAGCGGATTCGGGATCCAGCACTTTTGCATATTCCGATTCAAACTCTCCAGTAACAATTATCGCTATTGATGGAGAGCGAGGCATTAACTTCATCTTCTCTTCTATAACTTCCAACGACAAGTATTCACTTGTACTTTCACTACCAAGAAATCTGCTAATTCCATAAAGGAGATGAATTCTTTCAACTCTTGAGTGATCATTTCTTTTGCAAATACTCAGCGCTTCATCTCTAATATTCAATCTAATTTCCTCAAAATTATTGGACTCAGTCATGACTTGTTTTGACCTCCTCTTCGGGCAGACCTCTATCGATTCGCTCTAACCTCAGCGCTAGATTACGAATTGATTCTTCTAGTGAATCAACTTCGGACTTTAACGAGTCTTCTTCAACTTGTTTAGAATCTCTTACCTGTTCTGTAGTTAACTTTCTATCCCGCAGAAATTTCTCTAATTCGTCAAGTTTCTCATCTTCAAACCACAAAGCTGTTCTAATTTCTGAATCAACTGTCCTCTGAATGTGAGGTGGAAGTTTCCATGAGTCCGAGTATGACGGTAAGACTAAATTGACATCGCCAATCACTTTAATTAAACCTTTATCATTTTTTTCATGCTGCTGTTCGTTGGGAAGAGGAGAACCGTCCAAATTTCCAAAAATAACTTTTCGGAAACCTTCCCAGAGTCCGGGTTTTGGCCTTCGAAGGACGTTGGTCGGCCAGTGCTCTTTACGATCTTTTGAGACTCTTTCGCGCCTCTCTCGAATAGACTTGATAGTGTCATTCACGTCGACGTCGAGCTTAGTTTGTGGAAAATCAATTGATCCCTTTACTTCTTGCTTTCCTCTCTCTCCAAATAGCCTGAGAGTTAGTGCTCTAGCCAGGGCGTTCCAAAGAGCAGCAAAGATCCAAATAGGAAGAACTTTAATTAGAGCCCAAGAACCTCGGAAGAAACTCTTTAAGGCACCTTTGACTCCAACGGAATCTCTTTCAACTTTTGAATCGTAACTCGGTTTTTCATAATTTAAGTCACTACCTTCCAACTTCATAGTTGTCTTGAGCATCGCGTCAATACGCTCATCTACATGAGAACCTTCAAGCCCCTCCAAGTGTGGGTTTGGGTAAGTGCGTGATTCAATCTTCGATTGATCTGCTCTTGCTGCTCTCTTCAACGCCTCTGCAGCAACGCGCATGGAGAGACCTTCGCTAAGGATGCCTCTTACAAAAACCCGCATAAGCCGGACTCGGCCGAAGGCTGGTGTGTGAGAGTTTTTGCTTGAAATAATCTCAAAAATACCTTTGCGCTGGCCTGACCATAAACCCGAGGCAGAAGCAACATTCATAAGTACAAAGGAGATGAATCTGTCTCTCTCTGAATACCTTAGATAACCATCAAGCCTTGAAGGAGTTCGTCGATCTTCTGAAGATACAACGAGATTTGATTCCCATTTCGACTCATAGAGTTCCTTCGCGGATACCCCCATCCGATCTGTCGGAGCAAAGACTAGATTAGCTTTTACTAACTTCATGCTTTCTTCAGATCCCGTTGAGTTCTCTGTAACCGGTCTCGCTCTAGTCACGTGCTCAGTAACTAAATCAACTAGCTTATCTTGCTCGACATTATAATTTCGATTTTCCTCTATGAGCCGAATTGCAATCAAATTGATGCAGCTGACTTCATTCCTACTTAAATACTGAATGAAATCAAGATTCTTCCGTCCGTTTCGTCCAATAATAGTCGCGGTGACTTTAGATGTCTGGTTCGGAATGTCGTTGACATCGTTTACGGAAACCCAAAAAGCAGGTTTCAACAACCAGCACTTTGTCCAACTCTCAACTAAATCTAGTATGGCGACGTCGGTTTCACCGCCCGGTAATAGAATTACCGAGGCGGTCGTACCTGAATCGATAACTTCTTTAGTAAGCAAGGCCTTCTGTATCCTCGAGAGTAGTTATGTGATCAATAATGTCGTCCAGAGCTTCTGTGACGTACCTTGATATCTCATAAATACGGGGAACATGAAAGATTTTTTCCTCTTTCTCTGTGTTTTGAAAAGTTCTTGTAAGTGACTCTTTTACGCTCTGGAAGTATTTCGAGACTATTTCCTTGCGCGAAGCAAATGAATCGTCTTTACTTCCGGCTCTTGACGCTATTGGCGTCGGAGCACCCTCATCTAACGTTCCTTTACGAATCCAGTTTGAAAGCGCTTCTTGGAAAGCGCCGTCTGAACCGAGATTCTTTAGGCGCCAGTACGGAGCGAGAGGTTCTAGGCTGTTCGAGGTGTGACACTCAACCATTGCGAGCGAAACTGACTTGAGAACAGTCACTAGAAGCTCTGGGTTGTTTTCATGCGCATAACTCTGCATCGGAAGCATTGGATGCGGAAAGTTGACGAATCCATCCCTGGCCGAAACCCAAATGGAGCCCTTAGGGCGCGCTTTTTGTATGTCTGACTGATCCTTTACAAAATTGCGCTGTTCTAAGATTCCTGCGATAAACCATCCTCGCACCATTTCTAAAATTACCTGCGGGGCAAGGGGTAAAGACTCCACTAGGGGACGCGCGCGCCGATTTGTCCAGAAACCCTTAGCTAGCTCTTTACCGGCACTCGCCGAACCCCATGATTCAGCAATTGGCTTCATCAGAGAAGTAAACGCCATGGGATTCATCGCAACAGGCGTACAAGTAAACATATCAATGCTCTGTACATTTGCGGTCGAAGAGAAAGCCTGTTCCACTTTTGCATTCCAAAGATTCTTAGCTGTCATTAAATTCTTCGTGATGTCATAGAGTGGCGCAAGTTCTCCCTGATTCTCAAAAGGAATTGCACTTAGTTGCAATAAAAATGGATCCCTTGACAATACTTTTGGATGAAGTTTTCCTAACAAATTATTATTGAGTTTGCATAGTGGAGCTGCAACATCAAGAGCTGAATCAAAGGCTCTGGAGAAAGTGTCTCGACGTTCGCCTTGAATAGTTGGATTGGGATGAATCAAGTATTCAACTAAACTTTGGGCAAGATATTTACCGAGAGTAGTCGATGTATCTTCAAGCCATTCCCTATTACGCATCTCATAGTCATCCGGCTTGTGAATAATGCGAAATAGAGACTTCTGCTCGCTGCCTTGTTGCCTATAATCAGAATTATTTGGCAACCAAGGTGCGACCTGATCTATTAATTTTGGTGTCGCAGAATCTCCTCGATCATCAATGAGTGTTCCCAGTAAGGAACGTTCGATAGCTCGATCCCACCAGTATTGCGTGCTCTGCGGAGAGCTCTTCTTAATCAGCTCTTCCAGAAGGGACGGGTATGACTGTGGATCTATAAGTAGTTTCTCGACTTCGCTCGCGCGATATTGTGAAGGTATTACGCCGGAAGGGATGTCGACAAAGCTATTGAATCGATTAGGGTCACCGTTGTCTTCCTTCTCTTTTTCAACTTCCCTGTCTATCTGCTTGCTTAGATTTACTAGTGAATTTTCAAGCTCACCCAAGAAGTTCACCTCAAGATCAACAAGGAGTTCGCTTGCAATTGTCATGACATTGCTGTCACGGATTAGTTGCACTGCTCGAGACAAGCGCGGTTGAATCGCCTGCCTCATTGCCGCGGATTGAATCTTTGCCATGTTGGTCGGTAGTTCTCCACGTAACTTGCTCGGCAATTGGTCCAGCTTCCTGATCTCCGCGGCAGCGTCCTTTGGTAACTCTTCTTTAGAAACGAAGACAACCTCTTCACGAAGTTTTCGAAGTAGATCTATGCTCACCGCGAGACCGCTACTTGCTATGGATTGCGAGACTAGAGCGAGAAGCTTCTTTTGGATGTCGCCAACCCAGACTTGAGCAACTTTGCAAGTTGCTGCTCGATCTTCAACTTCAAAACCCTTCTGTTGCAATCTGAAGAAATTGAGTAAACGCTCAACCCACTGATCACTTGAGAGGCCGGCAGCATCAACGCCCTGCTCGGCAAAAGTCAGCGCTTTCGAAGCAAATGCATCACACTTCTCTGTAGAATCACTAGGAGTAAGAGCTTCGAGGACTTGATTTGAATCTCCTCGCTCATTTAGCCCTGAGGCTTGAAGGAAGTTACTCCAACCTCGGTCCACTCTCTCATTGACCAATTGGGTCAGGGTCTTTGGATTGTTTGGGTCTTCTGGTTCATATTTGGGCCACAGAAGACGTTGAATGTTTGCCTTAGCTAGGCCCTCTGCTAGATATGCCTTGAATCTCTCCATACCTAGGGATACTCGACCCACGCCGATAGCCGCTAAGGGTTGTGGCTGTTTAGGATCATTATTAACGCGCAACTGCGAATTATCATCGCAAATAATTTCATTAGATGAATTGATAAAAACATTTACATTAACAAACTTAATGAACCAATCTTGAATGTTTTCATCCGCTACAAAACTTGCTAAGGACTCGCCGGCTGACAAGTAGATTTGCTCCTGATTAGCAAAGGAAACTCCTTTTGCATTCGAAGCACCAATAATGTAGTTGCACCGAGACCCAAATCCGGTAGACCCCCTGGCGACCAAGCCCGCGGTTTGGTACAAACTGGCTGTTGCTCCAGAAAGCCCTGGTGACCAAACGCCCGACACAATCTCTCCAATAGACCCGAGTACATTCGCAGGAATCTGATCTCTCAAATCCTGGGGCACGCTCGTAAACACATCTGGTCCATAGAGGAATGTGTGAGTAGTTTTTGCGAAGTCTGGATTTATTGACTTCAGAGCTTCCGAAACATCTAGGAAAATTCCAGCGCCGGATCCTCCCGCGACAGAACTCACAACAATCGCTATCGGTTGATCATTAACTTGATCACTTTTACCACTCAGTATCCGTGCAACTTCTTTAAGTTCAGCGGCAGCACCTCCCGCTGTCATTCTTGCGTAAGAACGAGATAACTTTTCAGCGATCCTAGATAATTGTGTTAAACCAACCGCCCTTCCGATAGTTCTATATTGCCCTGCGCCTTGCGCAATATTTACTTCTGTATCTTCAGGAAGCCAGCCACCGAATGCACCCAAATGGATTGCAGACGGAGTTCTTTGTTGCATGGCTTCTCGCAGGCCCCGATACTGAGTATCTCGCGCGACTAACCCCAAGTAATCTTCTGGTGGCAACAGATCAGCTGGAAAACCTTCTCTTGATTGGACTGAGACGGTATCGATTTCCAAGAATTGCCAAGCGGCTGGAATGTCACCATGCCAACCTTTCGCCCGAAGTCTTCTTAAAAGCGTTTGCCGAAGTGACCGAAGGGTCTTGCCTCCAGAGCCACCAGCTCCGACGATCAGTACAGGTGATAGGGCCATCTTGCTACCTTCTTTCTTGGCTTAGTTTGTGCATTACCAATCATCGTTTTTTCCTCCCGCAGAGTTGCCTCCGCGCCAATCATCCACACTCGGTGATGCCGCATTACCGGAACTTCCACTCCCGCTTGATGTACTCGACCCATTACCAAGTCCAGACGTACCCCAGTCGTCGTCATTTCCTCCATTTGGCTTTATCTGCGGCTCATCAATCTTTTTCTTGGAATTAGTGTTCCTTTGCTTTTTCAACCGTTCTTTCTTTTCCTTGGGACTCTTTGGATTTTGATCCATTCTCGGGGAAACTAAATCACTTAGCCAACCCGAGTTGGTCGTAATGTCCGTATTGAGTCTCTCAACTTGCTCATAGGCGTCTCCATTAATTCCGAGTAAAACTACAAGGCTAGCCTCCGGAGAAGGGGTGTCCGAGGCTGAATCTCTACTCTGACTCCTCAGATTCGAATTAGCTTCACTCGATTGCGTTACATACATCAAACCAGAAGGATTCAGTCGTGCTGGCGCCTGGTTATTTGTTAGACCACTACTTGATGAAATTGCAGAGGATGCCACGACAAAACCAGGGATAGTAGATAGCTGAGCACTTAAGAGACCGAAGGGATTCTTTGGCGCCTTACCTTCAAGAACTGCGGACGGAAGATCAACTTTCTTTGCCTTTGATGGCCCTGTCACAAACGGGATGAAATCGTCTTGAGAAATTACAACTCCATTACCTTTGCTTTCAACTCGTTGAATTCCCACAACTTCACCACGAGCATTCAACTTGACTGGAATTTCAGCTTTGTATAAATCCTTCATAAATATCTTTGAATTGGCCGCGTTGACCATGTACAACGCTACAAGAGGGGCCCCGACTCCCAAGAGCATGAGTAGTGCCAGAAGTAACCAACGAAGAGTGTCGTTGTAAACAACTGATGTCTCAAAGGTAACGTCTAATTTAGAGACAACGTCAGGCTTTCCCGCAGCGGAATAAGTGACAATCATGAAGCCCTTTGAAGTTGAGTTTTCAGCCACATTGTTGGAAATACCCAATTCAACTTTTTTAAACTCTCCGGCTGCTAATTTAAAGCACTTTTCAGTACTTACTTGGGCACCGTCTAGCGAAGTCACATAGTTCGGAATGCGCTCGGGTTTGGCGTCTGCCCTAACTTCGAGTGCAGCAATACAGATACTTCCTTCGGTGCGACTTGGCCCCTCAAGCGTCAAAGTGGCAAGAGCCTTTCCACCTTTGCCCTCGAGTTTCTGTGAGAAGTCCGAAGCTTTAACGGGATCTGGTGTGACTCGAGGGTAGATTCCCGGCGGAATTATTGAGATTGGCTTCTTGGTCGAAATTTCAAACTCGATTCCACTTTTCGTTTCAAAACTGAGAACAACCCCAAGTGCGGCTTCCGTGCTACCTGAAGTTGGCGTGAATTCACCTTTAAAACTAGTCCCCTCAAGTTTGGCTGATGGCAAAATTTTTCTTGATCCAACTAATTCACCCGCTTGCAACTTTACTTTTTCAAAGGAACTTAGATCAGCCTGTAAGCCCTTTTGAGTAAATAATCCTGAATAAGTGCAGGGCTCACCGGCGTAGCACGTAGAGATTGAAACTTGTATATCTATATCGACGTATACGCAGACTACTGACTTATCGACTTCCTTCGCTGTGAAAGTCCACTTACCGGGTGATGTTACGTTCCCAGGCTCTTTGTTTACTTCACCCTCAACCCTGATAACGCTTCCCGATGAATTAACATCCTCGAC
>Ga0172367_10004803_pt1 | contig 16622 bp, 12 predicted proteins | sample Lak10m_FD_114542 | JGI IMG/M metagenome (GOLD analysis project Ga0172367, IMG submission 114542) | Freshwater microbial communities from Kabuno Bay, South-Kivu, Congo - kab_022012_10m | ecosystem: Environmental > Aquatic > Freshwater > Lake | place: Democratic Republic of the Congo: South-Kivu...
GATCAATTCTTCAAGGTACAGGCGGTCTGTTTCTGTTAGCTCTACATGTTGTTTTTTCATCCTGCTATTTTCTACCATTTAGCAGGTCTTGTCAAAAAATCTAGAAACTTAATTTACGGAGTACTAAATCAATGGGACAAAAGATGGGCAAATATAAAAATGAATAATAGTACGGGTGAAAAATTGGCAAATTACGGATGTTTGGAAACCGTAACTGCAATGATAGCCCGGGCATATGGGAAGGATGTGACACCCGTGGATGTGGATAAATGGATTGAAACACACGGGGGATATCCCAAAAATGGATCGTATATGCCCGCAGGTTCCCAGACCGGTTTTCTAAATGATGTTCTGGGGCGAAATGGGTCGATGAGTTTTATCGAAAATAATTCGAACATTGATCAATATTTGGAAAAGGGAAAGCCTGTAATATTACATATAGACTCTAGCATTAATCCCAAGGACGGACACTATGTCCTTGCAGTGGGTATGGACTCAAAAGGGAACTATATCTGCGCCGATCCAAATGGTGGCAAACAAACGACTGTATCCTCGAAGATTATTCGAGATGCAAGAGTCTATAACTGATGGTTTGGTTGAAAACTATTTTTTGACATGAAATTCTGGGAGTAATATGTCACAAATTCTGATTCGCCCTACTGAATTACGCCAGATTTCGGAGCAACTCCGTGCTAGTGCCAACAAGATTGGTGTTGCGTTGCAAGGTGTTGACCAAGATATTTCTTCGTTAAAAGGAGAGAAATTTTTGGGTGTCCGTGCTAATTTGATACAAGATCATTATGTTTCTAAAAGAGATGCTTTACTTCAGGCAAAAGAATTGGTGAAGCATTTTGCAGAAGATTTAAACAATGCAGCTAATATTTTTGAACGGGCAGATGGGGCTGGCAATCAGTTGCCATCGAATGGTAATTCTTCAGGAACATCGTCAAATTTTTCCTTTCCTCAATGGGCAAATGATTCTATTAAATGGATAAAAAATGGTGGGGAAGTATTACAAGACGTAGCGTTATTGGCTGCTCTTAGAAATGGGCAGACATTTGCAGACCAAGTGAAAATTTTTGGGCCAGAGTGGTATTCCAAATATGTGCTGGGATTACCTGAGAAATTAAGAAGCATAAAGGCGTCTACTCTTGTTGACGATCTGGCTACTGATAGTATAAAAGCAACACCGTGGAGTACGACTTTCACATTAGTAAAACTGGCTGCTGATATTGTTCCTGATTGGTTTAAGTACTCCGATACTGCTCATCGGGGGGCAGCAGTATCGACTGATGCATTAATTGCTGCTGCTTCGCTTGGAGCCTCTTATTATGGAATTCAAGCAGGAGCATTAATCGGTTCTGCAATTTGCCCAGGTGTTGGTACTGTTGTTGGTGGAGTGGCTGGTGGTTTTATGGCTGGATGGGCTACTGACCATGTTCTTACTACACCCTTCTCTACCTTGGTACCAGAGGCGAGCATGGTTACGGGTGGAGTTATGGGTAATACCATTATTCCCGGGGCTGGAATGATAATCGGTGGGCAATTAGGCAACGATGTTGGAAAGGTGCTCAATGGTTTTATTAGCCCCACTGTTGCCCAAACATCAATAAAGGATAATGTTATTGAGGGATTAGCGTCATTTATTAACGATGCTGGTGAATATATCGGAAATCAGATTTATCGACCACCTTCTCAACAGGAAAGTTGGTAAAAGAGTGGAATCTGTATGACTAAAGAACTTAACTTTGATTTTGGAATCGAGGAATTTGCTGTTGTAATCAGTCTCACAAAAAAGACTGACGAGGCAAAGGGTCTGATGTTTTCCACATTTGGGAAGTTGTCATCAGACGAGGAGAAGGGGAGATTATTAGCTGCATATAATTCTTTATTTGCGCGTGGGCTACTAGGATACAAAGAAGGCGAATTTTCCCTTCATTCTGGCATACGAAAGATGCTTGACATTTTCTTTGAAAGTAGGAAGTTGGTAAAAACTGGAAAATCAGTAGATACTGGCGAAAATGTGATCTCATATTATGCTCACCAAAATGTTTGGTTAGAGCACTCTGTTATTCAAGGTGTGGCTCATCGATTTCGATATCCAATTGTCAAGCAAGATGCTCAGAAAAACATTGAAAAATTTTTATTACCCCACTCTCCCTCAAATATAAAGAAAGTAATAGTCGATATATCATCAGATTTAATTTTTAACAAATCGCCTGGAAATTTGAGTAACTATGATACAGTGTTGAATCATCTTGAAAAAAACGAAAAAAATATTTCTCCAGAGATGAGATATTTAGCCGAGGATATTTCAAATGGGGAATGGCGTGGTTCTACTATTTGGATGGATCGATCCAGCGAGAATCAGCTTTTATCACGAGGATACTTGTGGATTCAAGGTAAAGAAAGATTTTGGTTTATAAACTCTGGCAATTCTGATCAACCATCTATATTGAGAGCTACACTGTGTGAAAAAAATGATTTCTCCAAGAACATAAGGGAATTAATAAATACTTCATCTGCCTAATTACATGAATGTAAATAGATGTTAAAGATATATGAACAAGAATCTTGAAAAAGCTAACCAAGCATTACTAGATGGTGATCGGGATGGCGTTTTGAAATTATTACAAAACGAGCCGGATACTGCTGAAGTAATCTGGTTGCGCGCTAATTCTGTGCTTTCTGATGAAGAGCGCAAGCGATTGTTGAGTCGATTGATTAATGAGGAATCAAGATATTCGCAGCTTGCCAGGGAGTTTTTGGATAGGGAAAATAATTTCCAGGCAGAATTGGATGAACCGCCCGATTACAAGTTTTGGTTGCAGCCGAATTATAAAAAACGTGCTGAAAAGATGCGTGAATACCGTACGTGGATAATTGGCGCAATTTTGCTACTTGCTTTGGGAATATTTGGGATAGTGGTAAATATCAATTACGAAAGCGAGAATGATAAATTTACAGCGGGAGTTCGCGCAACGCAAACTGCGCAAGCATTTTTTGCTGGGCAGCAATTTGCAGAATATAGTGCTGGGAGACTTTCTATTATTGATGTTATTGACCAAGTGGATACGCTGGAGCGCCCCGTGACATTTGGAGATTTTGTTGACGACCAGTTTAAACCAGTATCTCCGGCTGAAGGTGCCCGCTTTCTTGCTGTTCTTATTAATTTTCAATGTGTATTACCTGTATGTAATCAACCGCCGGAAGCAGATCTTGCCCTGCTTCTCGCTGATGATAAGATCACAGTATCTTATAATTATTCATCACGCCCGTTTTTTATCGATGAACCTCCTTCGGAGTTTGACCGTATCGCTAGCGGAAAATCCATACGACTTTGGTTTGTTTTTGAGGTCCCACGAATCACATCGCCCAAGGCTTTGTTAGTGATCACACCTGATCGACAGGAACCTCTTATAGTGTCGTGGCCAGTTTACTGACCAATTCATTCATCAATTTTGAAAGGAGAATATATGGTTGAAATTCAAGTAAGACCACCTGAATTACTACAGGCTGCAAATGATTTGCGTGCTCATGCGCGAGCTTTGCAGTCAGCGATCGAATCAGTGGATTCTGATATGCGTTCGCTTACAGGTCAATTTGAGGGAATGCGTGCGGAAGCCCTTCAAGATCGATATAACAAAATCAGGGAACAGATATTTCAGTTTCAGGCGCTGATTAAGCATTTCGCAAAAGATCTTGATCATGCTGCTGTGACTTTTAAAGCCGCAGACCGTGGATAAGTAAAGGAGATAACCAATGACTTACACAATTCGTCTTACGCCACCAGAATTACGCCAGAAGGCAGCCAATATTGACAATAATGCCAGCATTGTCCAACGCGAGGTATCGTCAATTGAGCAGATTGTCAACCGCCTCCGTCCAACTTTTCTTGGTGAAACAGCATCTGCTTTCTTCAAGGAATTTGATTCTTCCGTTCAAAGCATGCAGCAATGGGATGATATTGTCCGTTCCTTTGCTACCGAGATTCGCGAAGCGGCAAATAAGCTCGAGGCGGCTGACCGGTCTCACCATTAATCTCTTTATTCAGGTGGTGGCTGGCAATAGAACAGCCACCACCTGAATTGAAATTTCTCCTTCCCGTTTTGTTAATTTAAATTACCTTTCCTGCAAACCGTTATGGTAGATAAAATTTACAACATCGCTTCATTCAATCGCCCACCTCGATTACAGGCTGGTTACCATCCTGTGGAGATAGAAATTCCTGCTCCACCAGTAAAACCAGATGAAACTGCTCGAAATCTTTTAATGGCGCTTCTTCCCATGAGTAGTTTTTTGGTTATGGGGTTATTTTATGCGTTGGTTTTTAGCCGCGGTACTGGCGGGCTGGGGTGGTTGTATGCTATACCCATGTTGTTCATTGCTGCGTTTACATTTGTCATTTCTTATATAACTTTTGGTGAACAAAAATACGAACAGAAGCAAAAATGGATAAAACAATTGAGGGATTATCATCGATTGTTGGATAAAAAGGAAACCCGCTTGCTTGCCGCCCGTGAGTTGCAAGAAAAACTCCTGCATAAAAAATTTGATTCTCCCCACCAGCTATTACAACGCGTAAAGGATTTGGAAATCACCATATGGGAAAGGCGAAAGGACGATCCTGATTTCCTGTTCCTTCGCCTGGGTATTGGGGAAATGCCATCTTCCATCAACATTAAGCCCCCCGACCCAGACTTCAACAGCCCGGATATCCGCCGTGCTTTTGGTTTGTTTGTTGAATACAAAAAAAATCTAGATGTGCCTGTAACTGTCGATTTACAAAAAGTTGGGTCCATTGCCTTGGTTGGTACTCGAAGCCTGACTGTCCCATTAATGCGGGCTCTTATTGCCCAAATTGGTATTTTGAATTCCCCAGATGATGTTCACTTGTATTTATTTTCTTCGAAGGCATATTATCAGACATGGTCATGGATGCGGTGGCTTCCACATACTAGTGAGGATCATATCGGCGGGCGTCCATCTTTTATGGCATTTTCGAATCACCGTTCCAAAGCCCTGCTTGCCGGGCTGTCAAAGCTATTGGATACAGCTCGACAGTCTAGTGAACTGTCAAAATCCAATGAATTTAGGTTGTCTAATAACGCTGTTTTACTGTTTGACAATGAGGATGGGGTTCGAGACGAGTCTTTATTTTGGGATCTCTTGAAAATCGGCAAGACCATGGGAGTATTTTCCATTTTCTTGTGCGAGAAGATGGAGGATGTTCCAAGTGATTGTGGAGGTGTGATTCAGATAAGCGGTGAATCATTTTCATCTACTAAATTTATTTTTTCGATGGCAGGATTTGAAGGTGGAAAACTAAATGGCAAGCCTGACAGGTTGGCACATATAGAAATGGACAACCTGTCTCATCGTTTATTGCCGGTCGTAGTTAGATCAGTCGGCAGAAATTCGCAAATACCAGCTCGTATTAACTTTCTTCAATTACATGAGGCAAATACTATTGAAGACTTGCGCATTGCTGAACGCTGGATGAATGTCCCTGCTGAAGACGGGTTGCTCCCGTTTCCGGTTCGGCTTGGGAGTGAGACGTATAGAGATCCCTTGGTTGTTAATTTGTCCGAGAATCATGACGGTCCTCATGGTTTGATTGCGGGCACTACAGGTGCAGGAAAGAGTGAGCTTTTACAAACGTTAGTGAGTTCTTTGGCATTGGCGCATCATCCATATTTATTAAATTTCATGTTTATAGATTTTAAGGGTGCAAGCACATTCGGTATTTTTGAAAATTTACCTCATAAAGTTGGGCTAATTTCCAACCTAGATAAGTTAAGTGCTGGTCGTGCTCTTGAGTCATTGAATACCGAGAATTTACGTAGACAAAGTGTATTGAAGGAACTTGGTTTAAAAGAAATAACAGATTACCACAAACGTTTACTGGCAGGACGAAAGATATTGGACCCGGATGCGGAATATCTTCCCCATCTTTTTATTATTGTGGATGAGTTCGCACAAATGGCTTCTGAAATGCCAGAATTTCTAAATCGCCTTAATGAGATTGCGCGTGTCGGACGGTCATTAGGTATACATTTGGTTTTGGCAACCCAAAGACCGGCAAATGTTGTGAAGGATGAGATGAGGGCGAATCTCAATTTCCGAATTTGTTTGCGTGTCCAAACCATTGATGAGAGCCGGGAAATGTTACGCCGCCCCGATGCGGCTTTTTTGCCTCATGATCTCCCGGGCAGGGCGTATTTTCAACTGGGTGATGCAGGCTCCCTGCACCAGTTTCAGGTTGCCAGAACGGGAACGGAATACAAGATATTATCCTCTGAAAACCAAAAATATGATTTGTACCGTGTTGAGTATGAAGAAGATATCCTGATAGAAGATGTATATCAGATTGAAAAGCAGGACGCCGAAGATGTTGTGACAATAACCAAGGCACTTGTTGCTGAGATGGCTACATCATACGCGTCTTTACCACATGAGGATATGAAACCATTATTATTGCCACCTCTTGATGATAAGATAAATATACAGCTAATATGTAAACATGAAGATGGTAAAAATGAGTGGAAAAAAAACTGGAAAATTGGATGGACTGACAGGTGGAAAGATGTTCAATCTTCTGTATTTCAGGTGCCAGTTGGACAGCTGGATGATCTTACAAAACATTCACAACCTCCATATTATGTTAATTTTCTGGAAAAAGGCGGTCATGTAATGGCAATTGGGGGACCGCAATCAGGTAAAACTTCTTTTCTCCAGTCACTATGTTATAGCCTTGTCACTCATTACAGCCCTGGGCAGATTCATATCTATGCCTTGAGTTTTGTAGGGAGGGATTTGGATATTTTGGACGGACTTCCACATGTTGGATCTGTCATAGACGGAAATGATATGGAGAGGCTTGGAAGATTACTTCGGTATTTGCAAAATGAAATGGAGTTTAGGAAATCAGCTTTTGGAGAAAAAGGTGCCAGAAACCTGGCTCATTTTAATGAGTTATCAAGTCTTCCAGAGCAATTACCCTATATATGTGTTTTTATTGATAGTTTTGGCAGTTTACGAGGGCTTGAATACAATAACGAATTGGATATTGTCGAAAAACTATTGAAATTTCGCATGTATGGATTGCATTTTGTGTTGACCGGTTTGCAACTTTCAGATATTCCCACCAAATTAACTAATTTGATTCAACACAGGGTTGCTTTTGATCTAATAGATCACAGTGAGTATACATTGATGGTAGGACGTCCCGATACTTTGGACTTTGATACTCTGCCAAGTGGGAGATGTTTTGTGAATATTAAGACCACTCCAATGCGTTGTCAGATTGGCATGCCTCCAACAGAAAATGAATGGATTACTCTAAAGAACGAGATGAGATCATTTTGGGATGGAAAAACTCCCATAAAAATAGAAATTTTGCAAAACAAAGCGCTTAGTAACCTATTGAAAATTGAAACCTCTCCGAATAACTACCTGCAAGGTTTATTGGGGATAGATGGGGATGATTTGTCCTCCTATTGGTTCAATTGGAAAAAGGCTCCTCACTTATTAGTAGGAGGTCCCCCGCAATCTGGTCGCACAAGTTCGCTTAAGACTATTGTCTTGGGATTGGCGAATTATTATTCGCCGGAGGAAGTAAATTTTATTCTTATCGATGGCTCCAATAGTTTGGAGCGATTAAGCACTCTGCCCCATGTTATTAGCAGGGTTTCTGAGGAGGAAGGGTTTATTGAAAATATTGCTAATTTACTGACTGAATTGGATTATAGACGGGAACATTTTGACGACTTGAACAAATCACCACATATATTTATAGTGGTTGACGATTATGATCTGATGTGTGAGGCATTTATAAAGGAAGCAATCTTGGCTCGTCTTGGAAAACATGTAAGGCAGGATTCGGAATTAGGTTTTCATCTATTGCTTTCTGCATTGCCAGATGTGACACGCTCCACTGATCTCTTGATGAAGCAGTTTAGGTTGTCAAAAAATGGAATTTCTCTTAGTAACATAGACATGTATGAGGATTTAGGAGGGCGTCCAACGCAAGCCATGCGAAACGAGGAACTAAAAGAAGGTCGTGGATATGTGTTCAGCCGTTCTTTCGTGAAACTGGTTCAGTTTGCTCTGCCAGATGATAATAGTTATGGATTGGTTTTGACGAAATGGGAAAAGTACAAAAGGGCAGTTTGGCAACGGGTGGCTTCGCCAGAAAAGATCGAAGAAGTACGAAATGATAGCGAACCTGCTGTTAGGTTTGAAGAAAAGGGGAGATCATCTTATTCGCAATCTGGAAGTTTGATTGATATGGATAAAGCGCTTGAACTTTATAAGCAGCAACAAAAAGAGGTAAACAAAAAGAAGGGTAAATAATATGAGCGTGATTAATATTTTGGTCAAGTCCATAGATGACAAATTTGTAACCCTTAAGGGAGATTCCGTTGCTCCAGCTTCTTCTACAATTATCCGTGCGCTTAGGGATTTGGAAGGTGCTGACGCTAATCCGAATGAATACAAGGTTTTGGTAGCTTACCAACTTCTTCAACCTGAATTGGAGCTTGAGAAACTTTATAATCGGGATGAGAATGACCAGCTAATCGATGCCAAGACCATTTCTCTCGATTCTCTGGATATTAAGACTGGCCACTATTTAATTTTCATAAAACCCATAACCGTTACTACTAAACTTGTATTAGATATTGGCGGCAAGACCCATCACGTCACTGAACAGGGTTACAAAGTTGGCAGAGAAGACCCTGACAATAATATTTTTCCGAATTTGGACTTAACTTTATATTTGGGGGATTATGAAAGGAAAGTTTCGAGATCTTTGATTAGCTTTATAGAATTCAATGGCAAATGGAAGGTAATATTGGACCCAAATGCACGCACCAATGTTTTTGTCGATGGTGAGAAATTGCGGCATGGCGAAGAAAAGGATATTGGTGGCACTATCAATATTGGAAATTCACCAGAGAATCCTTATCTTAAAATTAAGACTACCGTCATAGGTGGTTAGTTAAATGGAGATTTGTAAATGAATCACCGTACCTTTTTTGTAAAACTGGCTGTTTTGGCACTCGCATTAATATTTTCGAATACAGTCTCGGGAAAGGCGTCTGAAAATCCTATTCGCCAGGATACGAGACCTGCATTAACCTTTTGCGCGACCGAGCCCCCGGGATTAGGGTCTTTTCCCGATGTAAATGTGGTTTTTCGTGCCTTTGACCAAAATTTGAATCCGATCAACGATTTATCTCCAAAGGAGATTCGCATATCGGAAAATGGACAATCCCCCATACCGTTACAAAATGGTGTTCAGATCAATTCAAATGATCTGGGGATCGATTTTCATATCATTATTAATAAGGGGAACAGGACTGATCAGTCGATTGTTAGAGATGTATTGAATACTTTTTTGCGGTATTATGATCAGAATAAGGATCAGGTATTTATCTACACTGATGATGGGAATTCATTGGTGCGTTACTATACACCGGGTGTGGGAATTCCATTGACACAGGTTGTCACAGAATTCCCTACAGATCGTGTTCCCGGTTATCGGGTGATGGACACTGCCGTTCGGGGCGCATTAAGCGACATTGAAGCAGATAAAAATAAATGTCAAAGACAGAAGTTTATGTTCCTTCTTATGGGTGACGAGGCAATTTCGGGGGACAATTTTTCTGAATACTCTGAAAGAGCACTAATTGCCAATACAAAGATAATTGTTTTCCATGTACCTACTAAAGGCAGTTTGGATTTCGAAGATGCGTATCGTAGTTTTGCTGAACAATCTAGTGGTTTATATGTTTCAATAGTAAATGATGAGGTTTCCAAGTTTTTTGGTTCACTTGTTGCTTATCGTCAAACTTATGCAGCAAAATTTCGGTCGACTTCTGGGGAGAGCGGACAGCGTGTCCTTTCTTTTTATTACCAAGGTTTGAATTATCTAGATCAAGGAATTGGTGGTTATTCTATAAGCCTGTTACCCCCTCAAGTAACAGTAGTTATTCCTTCCATTGTTGAGAGAACGGCATTGGAAGTGGCTGATGTTGGGTATATTTATGATATCAAGGATGTGGATGCAACTATTCAAGTTACTTTCCCCGATCAGTTCCCGAGAGGTATTGAAACAATAGCCTTAATTATCAATCAACCAGGTAAGCCAGAATTGCGCATCCCAGTAGATATTATTTCTTCGACTGGAGACACATATAAATTTAAATGGACACTTGGCGATATTGGCGATTCCCGGCAGACGGATTTATTTATTAAGGCTGAACTCGTAGATGAATTGGATATTGTTGCGACTAGCCCTGATGCGTCTGCTACTGTCATCAGCCATGTTCCGCTAACCAAGGTTGTGCAAAGATATTACCTATACCTTGCTGTTGGGGTAATTCTTGTTCTTCTCGTCATGATGGCATTGATGTGGCGGCGAATAAAAAATTCAGCCGTTGGGCAGCGAATCACCTCGGTTGTTGAAAACGTTCGGAAGACTCTGGTTGGTGGTGGACCCCGCGGTAAACCATTGGCAAGTTTACGTATAATTGATGGCCCGCAAAATATGATAAATCAGGAATTAAAGATATATACTGAATCTGTAAAGTTAGGGCGAGACCCGCAAAAGGCTGATATGACCTTTTACTCCCCTGAGGCAAAGTCGTCAATAAGTGGTTTGCATGCCAGAATTGAACGTGTAAATGGGTCTTGGAGAATAGTGGCTGTTTCTCAGAGCGGTAGTGAAACATTCATAGATGATAATGCCATTCCATTTAATGAACCTCAACCACTTCAAAACGGAAAGACGGTCAGGTTGGGATACCTTGCTCAACAACCAATAGTATTCATCTTTTCTACACTAATAGCTGACTCACCATCACGCATAACCGATGTTAGAAAAACTGATATAGAGACGGAGTATCGGAAAACTGATATTTCAGGTGAGACCATTAAGTCGGAGCCCTCACAAATTAAACCACAGCCTCAGCGACAGGAAGATGTTGACAATATTTTTGATGAGTTTAGAAATAGAAAATAGTTGGGTTGGGTTTCTAAAAATCATTTAATCAAGGAAAAGAATATGGGTAATTTGCCTAATGGAACCAAGATAGATCGATTTGTCATTGAAAACTTATTGTCTAACAGTGGCGGTATGTCGGAGGTGTATCTAGCACGAGTGGAAAATAGCAAGCAAAAAGTGGCAATAAAAGTGGCTAATACCGACCCGGCAAATCCCACACATGAAGATGTGCTTCTTCAATGGGAGGCAGAGTTGTTGAGTCAGTGGGACTGGCGGCATAGTGGGTTAGTTCGGTTATTTCCGGTGCCATTAAACGGCAGGAGTCCTGAATATGCAGTAAGGGCTAATAGCTTAAGCAATAAACCTTGGTATATGGTTATGGAATACTTGCGCGGGAATTCCCTTGGACAAAAACTTTCTGAAATTCATAAATACCCGCTTGAATGGAAATTGGAACTTTTTTACCATATTCTCCTTCCGTTGGCATTCATTCATCAAAAAGGATTTGCACATCGGGATATCAAGCCAGATAATATAGTTTTTAGAAATGCTATTTCCCCAAATAAAATCCCAGAGCCGGTATTCGTAGATTTTGCATTAGCAACAAATGGAGAGGAACAAAGGTCTATTATTGATAATAGTTACACACTGGAATATGCATCTCCAGAACGAATTCTAAGGTCAATGCCGAATTTAAGTGGTGAGAACAACGGACCAGAAGATGTACAGGCATCAGACGTATGGAGTTTAGGCATTGTTCTTTACGAAATATTGACTGGCAAGTTACTTTTTAAGGGGAATAGGGATAAAATACGTACAACGATTATACGCGAGCAAATGGAACCTAAACTCCCAATTTCGGATGAGCAAGGCCATGTTTTGGCGGGGTTTATTCGCGCAATGATTAGCAAAGATTATGAAAAACGTCCAACCATTAAACAAATAATTTATGCATTGGAGGAGAAATTTATACCTCCACGTATTGATATACAATAAACTGCACCCTTCTAATGAAATTTATGGCAAACACTTAAAAGAACCAATTATTCACAGACGCCATTTTATACTCGTGTTAGTGATAAGAAATTTCACGACATTAAATCAACACGATAAGATTTCCATAATCTTTTTTTGCTAAAATAGTCGCTTTAAAAAAAAACAAAAAGGAACTTTATTATGATAAAAGGAAAATATATTTTGGGATCTCGAAATGATCCCGGTGATGTCCGAAGAAATAATGAAGATCGTGTTTGGGTCGGTGAGATTGAGAGAAATGGATGGGGTACTCTTATTGTTGGTGTTGTTGCTGATGGTGTTGGGAGTGCGGAAGGTGCTGCTGGAGCTCAAATGGCCATCGATGTTGTAAAAAGAAAAATCACAAATAGCAATGGTGATGATATTCCGCAGATATTGATTGACGCCATTGGGGCAGCGAACCTAGCAGTTTATAACAAAAACGAAGAGGTAGGAGGGAATGGGCTAACGACGCTTGTTGCATGTATTATATCTAACGATAGATGTTATATTGGTAACGTTGGCGATAGTCGAGCATATTGGATTGAAAGCGGAACCAAGGGAAAGGGAAAAATATCCCAACTAACCAAGGATCATAATTACTACAATATATATGGGGGGGTGGATCCTGAAAGTCAGGAAGGGGAAGTACTTGTTAATTACATCGGTAAAAAGCCCGATGTGTTTGTGGATATAGATTTTTACTTAAAAGATGATTCCTCAAGGGAGTTACGCATTTCGGGCGCTAAGGGTATGCCTTTAAAGCCTGGTGATTCTATTTTATTGTGTTCGGATGGACTCATCAAAAAAGACAGACTTGGCAATCGTTACGCGGAAGATGATGAAATTGTCAATGCGCTAATTACCGAGTCTGAAAGTGATAAGGCGGCAGTCAAAATGGTAAGCGCAGCCGTGGGTCGTCGTCCAGATGATAACGTATCGGCAGTAACTATTCAGTATTTATCTAGTGAAATTCTTGAAACGATAAATGCAAATCAGCGACGAGAAAAGACTACGCTTCATTTGCGTCAAGCTCTTCCCTTGTTTGGTATTCTTGTCTTAGTAATTATTGGTATATTTTCCGGAAAAGCCTATACTACATATACAACTAATCTAACCCCTGTTGTAATTACCAATACCCCTCCGCCAACCTTACAGGCTACTAATACTATTTTTGTATCCTCCCCATCTGACACTGTTGGAAGATTAATCAACCCAAATGGAAGTGCCCAGGATCTGGTCAATGGAATCTACACGATTTCGATTGGTTCCCGAATTGAAACATTTGCGGGTGTATCCAACATAAACCTAGCTGATGGTACAGTGTTATATCTTTCAAGTGGAACCATCTTTGTTTTTACAAAAATTGAAAATGGAGTTGAGATACGGCTTGAACAAGGGTCAATTATGTCTAAATTGGGCACTTCTGCAATCTCTCTTTCGATTCAGTCAGCGACAGGATATACTGCACAAGTGCGGGGATCTATTATGGGAGTTCAATTTATCTCGGTTCCACCTGGACCCGGCATTTACGTTGACTGCTTTGAAGGGCACTGCTCAATTGTCGGTGGAAATTTATCTCTTCAGGATGTGGAGGCAGAGGATCGTTACAATTTCTATTCGCTTGTTGGGGCGACACATTCCGACCAGCCTCAAAGATGCCAATATTGGAATGATGTTCTTGGCCAGGAAATAACGGTTCCTTTAGGAATTATTTTTGATTCGACCGAAATAAATGGATCATTGCCTGAGCCAACTTCCACCCGCCGTGTTGTTTACCCCACCCCGACCAAAAAACGAGATGATGATGGTGGAAACCAACCTGTCGCAACACCGTAGCCCTGGACTTGAATTGCTCAAAAAAAATCGCAAAAATCCGCTTATTTTTCTCGCTGGTCTGGTACTTTCAACTTATCTCTTGTTTTACACTGGAAAGCCAATTTCTGATGATGAACAACTATTTGCAGTTGTCACAAGGAATTTGGCGGTTACAGGCAGCCTGAGTGCCGAGCCGCTTTTTGGAAATTTGCGAATTCAGGGGAGTTATCATGGAGTTGAGCCAGCGCATCCTGCACTGGCTTTTTTTTGGTTAAGAATCTTCAAGGAAAGCGGATTTGGATCTACGCAGATCCTGTACTTTCTTCCAATCTTTTATACACTACTTAGCTGTATATTAATTTTTCTCTTGGCAGAACAACTTGGCTATTCTCACCGTGCTGGACTTATTGTTGCATTAATCTTTGGGCTTGGAACCATTGCCTTGCCTTATGCAAAAACTTTTTTTCGTGAAACACTCGGTGGAATGATCATGTTGGCCATGTGGTTCTTTCTTTTATCTGCGAGTTCAATGAAATCCTGGAAGAGAAGAGGATTTATATTCGCTTCCATTGCATGTGGGGTACTTTTACCCTTTCTAAAGGTAGCATATATCTCTGCCTCCATTATTTTTGGAATTTTACTGTATTTGAATAATAGGAGTGGGGGAGGCAGATGGATATTTTTGGGCTCGGTATTGCTTTTATTTTGGCTTGTTTACTCCCGCAATTTTACTGATGATTACTTGTTTTATCGGTTTTCTGGTGGATTTCTTCGAGATGCTTGGCAGATGCTACTATACATGCCTCATCACCATTTTTGGGAGGCAATGGTTGGCCCGTTTGTTAGTCCATTTAAGGGAATCCTTATTTATTCACCGTCGGTCATTCTGAGTGTGTTGGCAGGGATTAGGTATGGGAGAAGAAATCTGCAATTGATGATTCCTCCTATTGTGATTTTGTGTTTATTGTTGCTTTTTCAAGCCCTTACCTATGATGGACAGTGGTGGACGCCAACATGGGGGGCGCGTTTTTTGATCCCAATCATACCGCTCTTGTTGCTCATGACTTTGCCATTGATTGAAGAGTGGTTAAGTAAAGCTTATTCTGTCTGGCTCATTCTGGTTTGCCCACTATTGACGGGATTCTTGTTGCAGATACCTGCTGTATTCTTTAATTCATCTTATTTTTTTATGCAGACCTATAACAGAGGTGGAGTGGTATCGCCGAATGTTTATTGGAACTTACTCTCGTCTCCGTTGATTTTACAATGGCGCTTACTGTTTGTTCGATCTGAGTATGATATGTTGATATGGAGATTACTGCCTTATGAACCAGGCTATGTATTCCTGATTGTATTGTTTGCAGCGTTAGCGGGGGGAGTGTCTGTTCTAGGAATTTTTTCCTTTGTTTCCAATGAACAATTACCTCCATTTCTTGCTGGGAGAAAGATTATGTGGATTCCAGCATTGATTTTTGTATTATTCTTAAGTGTACTAACCGGGGGCAGAAAGGATCCTTATTATCGAACAGAAGATTTTTCCGCGTTGTGTAAAATGTTGCAATCGAACATTCAAAAAAGAGATGTTGTTGTAATATATTCATATCCCAGCGACCTTTGGGATTATTTTTCCAACGTAGAATGTGGTCAGGGTATCTGGTATTCATTACCGTTTAAATACTACGAAAAGCCAGGATTACTGGGGCATCAGATAGGGGAGCAGGTATTTTCCACCGTCAGGAAGGAAAATTTCACGAGGATTTGGTTTATCTCACAATATGACCATGCACCGTTATCTGAATTCGAATTAAGTGAATTTCACCGTTCATATTATGAATGGGTTGAAGGTGGATTTTTAGATACTCCTGTCCCAGTTTATTATTCCCTATATGTACTTAAATGACATGTTGAATATCTCATCCTGGGTCAATATACTACTAATCTTGCTTCTGTTTCTACCAATATTTTTGGTACTTTTTGAAACCTCGTTTCGGATAATATTTCTTGTTGTGGCTGAATTTTCCGGAAAGAGTAGCCAGCCTCCATTAGGAAATGAGATTGACGAAAATATATCCATAATATTCCTGATGTTGGCTCATAATGAGGAACGTGTTCTCAGTCAAACACTAGGCTTAGTTAAAGCCCAAGTGGATGTGGGTAATGCGCGCTTGGTCGTCGTCGCAGATAATTGTACCGACAGAACAATAGAGGTTTCACACAGAGCTGGTGTGATGGTATCCGTGCGTTCAGATGGGATACCGGGCAAGGCACACGCATTGTCATGGTTTGTTGAGCATAATATTGGGATAATTTCAGAATATGATCTGATTGTTATCATTGACGCGGATACCCAGTTGTCAAATGATTTTTGTACCGCGATTCGCAACGTATTTCAATCACAGCCAATTTGCGTTGCCCAGTCTTCTGTCGAGCCGATTAATGAACAGGGGATGGTAGTGACCACACTGGCTGCTTTTTCAGAAATACTTTCCCAGCGGGTCGATGATTATGCACGTTCCGTTCTAGGATGGAGTGTGCCTTTGCGCGGCACCGGAATGGTATTTAAGCGGGATGTGTTTTTACAGGTCTGTTCAGGGTTACGAACTCAGGTTGACGACATAGAACTTACGATTCGATTAACTTGTTTGGGAATACCAGTTCATTTTGTATCAGATGCAATCGTATATGACCCGAAATCACAAAATATACTTGGCTTGGCGAAACAGCGAGGACGATGGCTAAAGGGACAGCGTCAAATATTCTCAAATATGAAATATGACTTAAC
>Ga0172367_10004804_pt1 | contig 16621 bp, 24 predicted proteins | sample Lak10m_FD_114542 | JGI IMG/M metagenome (GOLD analysis project Ga0172367, IMG submission 114542) | Freshwater microbial communities from Kabuno Bay, South-Kivu, Congo - kab_022012_10m | ecosystem: Environmental > Aquatic > Freshwater > Lake | place: Democratic Republic of the Congo: South-Kivu...
CTTTAAAAAAAGTAATTTGTGGATTACCAGTTAAATAAACATCCTGAGCACCATAAGCAACAAGTTGAAGAAGACCACCACCCATTTATGCTATATTCTTTATACTATAATAGGAGAAAAAAATATAATATTATAATTGACAAAATACACAACTTTATAAGCATAATTTTAAATATATAAGCATATTTATAGACTTTAAATAATAGATATATAACCTTTTTTAAAAATGTTTAAGGATAAAACATCTAAAAAAAGATTTCATAATGTTGATAATAAAGATTTATCAACATTAGATGCGATGCATAATAAAATAATTAATAATTATTCTACTAAAATTATTGAAGAAAAAAATAATTTAAATAAAATTAATGAATTAGAAAAAAAAATTACTAATATAAATGATTTAATATCACAATATAATTTAAATAATGTTAAAAATGATAAATATTATAATGATTTATGGAATAGTAATATTAAAATTAAAGAAGAAATTATAAATATAAAAGAAAATTTATCAGATATTAATAATTTTAATGAAATAGAATATTATGAAAATACAAGTTATATTTTATTTAATTATTATGATATGGTTGAAAAACAATCTCAAGCTACTAATATTCATCATCCTGTTAAAAATGTAAAATATAAAACAAAATCTATTATAGATTCATTTAATTTAGCTCAAAATAAAGAACCAGATATTAAAGATGATAATAAAGATAATAACAAAGATGATAATAAAGATAATAACAAAGATGATAATAAAGATGATAATCAAAGTGATGAAGAAAAAATTATTGAAAAAAGTTCATTAGTTGATGAATATTTATCAATAACTAATAAATATCATATTAAAAGAATTGATTATGATAATAGAGAAATATGCAGAAAATGTAATAATACTTTAACTTGTTTGCAACAAGATGCAATTATGATTTGTAGTAATTGCGGATATCAAGAATTACTTTTAGTTGAACAAAATAGACCAATTTTAAAACAAAATACAAAAGATACATCACATTTTAGTTATAAGCGAATTAATCATTTTAGAGAATGGTGCAATCAAGTTCAAGGAAAAGAAAGCACTGATATTCCAAATGAAGTATTTGAAAAAATATTAAATGAAATTAAAAAAGAAAAAATAATTGATACCAAAAAAATAACTTATAATAAAATGCGTGAAATATTAAAAAGATTGCGAATAAATAAATATTATGAACATATTAATTATATTATAAATAGAATTAATGGAATTCCAACACCTCAATTTTCAACAGAACTTGAAGAAAAATTATGTAATATGTTCAGAGATATTCAAGGACCTTTCTTAAAGCATTGTCCAAAAGATAGAAAGAATTTTCTTTCATATAGCTATGTTTTATATAAGTTTTTTCAAATATTAGGACTTAATGAATATTTAAAATTTTTCCCATTATTAAAAAGTAGAGAAAAATTATATGTTCAAGACCAAATATGGAAAAAAATATGTGAAGAGTTAAATTATAAAATTATACCATCTTTATAATTTTAGATGCCAGCACCAAATCCTACAAGTCTAAAACCTGCTCCAAGTCCAACACCTTGACGCGCACCAGCAGAAATTGAAGGTGATAATAAATCAAATATAGAGAAAACGCAAGCAGCAGTTAAGGCGATCATCCATATTTCATTAATTTGAAGTTTTTGTTTAGGTAAAGCATATGCAGCTAAAGCCACAAAAATAGCTTCTATGGCATATTTAAGTAAACGAATTAAAGCTTCCCATAAATCAAAAGTATAACTAGCCTCACCCATTATTATATCTTTTTTATACTATTTATAAAGAAAATAAAAATGATATAAGATTTTTATTTTATTATTTAATAGTAATAATATGACTGAAGAAACAGTAGTATCAACTAAACAAGTTGATTATTTAGACGAAGATAAACCCATTAGAGGACAAAATTATTGTCTTGTATCTTTTATTAGTCCTGAAGATGTTTTAGCAAATAAAGAGATTTACTATTTTTCAAGATTTTTAACTAATTTTGGAAAAGATATTAAAAGTCTTTTAGATGGAATTGAAACTAAATATCCTGATTCAAAAGATTTAATAAATACTGTTCGCTCTAATCATTCATATATGTTTGATGCTAAAGAATTAGATGAACAATATAAATTTTATAAATCAAATAATTCTGCTGAAATTGAACAAGATTTTCATAAAGAAAATAATTTTATAACAAGTGTAAGAGGTATCAAAGTAAGAGGTGTTTTTGATACTATTGAAGAAGCTAAAAATCGCTGTGAATTTCTAAAAAGAGCTGATAATAAATTTGATATTTATGTTAGTCAAGTTGGTTGTTGGTGTCCATGGTCTCCAAATCCCAATGATTTACAAAATCAAGAATATTCTGAAACTCAATTAAACACTTTAATGAAACAATATAAGAAAAATATGGAAGAAAAAGATGAAATTTTTGATAAAAGAAAAAATGAAATGATTGCAAATTCTGCAAAAAAATCAGATAATTTAGCTGATACTTTACAAGAAGTTGATCCATGGACAGCTCGTAAAGAAGAAGAAAATCCTCAAGAACCAGCACAAGAACCAGCACAAGAACCAGTACAAGAACCAGTACAAGAACCAACACAAGAACCAGCACAAGAACCAGCACAAGAACCAGCACATGAACCAGCACAAGAACCAGTACAAGAACCAGTACAAGAACCAGTACAAGATCCAGTACAAGATCCAGTACAAGAACCAGTACAAGATCCAGTACAAGATCCAGTACAAGATCCAGTTCAAGAACAATCTTAAAAAATAACTTTATTTTTCTATAATAAATATAACGATGAAATCAATAGCTATATTTATTTTATTTTTAGGATTAATTTTAATAATAAAAGGATATTACAGTAAAAAATATAAAACATTAACAGAACCAAAAGTTATAATTAAATATATTCCAAGAAGTGAATATGAAGAACAATTATCAGATTCTGAAAAATTAAGTGAATTTTATAAAAATATGTTTGAATTAACACAACCTAATTTATATGATGCTAATAATATAAATAAAAAATAAAATATTATTAGTAGTTAAAAAAAAATAATGAGATTGTCAGATATTGGTTTAATACTTACAAAATCAATACATCAAAAATCAAATAAAAAAGAATTATTGAATGCGGTAGAAGAATTAAAAAAAACACTTGCAAAAGAAAAAAAAATAGAATCATCAAAAAAAAATTATTATTTAACAAAATATGAACAAAAAAGAAATGAAAATGAAGCGAAATATAATATTTATTTGCAAGAAAAGATTAGTTTATTTAAAAAATGGAAAAAAACAAAAAAAATAAGTGATTTAAATGCATTAGTATCTTTACAATTTCCTGATTTTAAACAGATTGATGATATATATACTTATAATATACCAGTAAATAGAACTAAACTTGCTCGTCATTAGTTTCAAATCCAAAATTTACCAAAAAATTAAAGATATATACAATAAAACCAAAAATTCTAAAAAAATATTCTATAGATTTACCAATGAGATTAAGCATATAATTAATAAGTTCTAAAGATTTTATAATTGTAGTTGTAAACATATAAATTAAATATGTTATACTATATACAACCATAGTTATCATATATTGAATAAATTGAATAAAAATTCCAATTAGAATAAAAAAAGGTTTTATTTGATTAAAAATAACAACTACAACTGACCATAAAATCACAAAAATTTTATAAATTTCTATAAAAAAATCTACAATAAGATTACCCATATTTTAATTAATCTATTATTTATAGATTAGATATAAGAAAAAACAATGATAGAAAAGACATTTAAATTTAATTATTTAGCTTTTATTATTGCGTTCGGAATAGGGATTTTATATGTTTATTTATCAGCTCCAAAACCTAAAATTATAATAAAATATCCAACACCTTATAATGTAAATAAAGTCATATATAAAAATGAAAATGATATTTGTTATAAATATATTGCTGAAGAAATTAAATGTAATGACAAAGCAATAATGCAACCTATTATTTAAAAAAGATATTCTTATTATTAGAATGTTAGATACAAAAAAAATAATAGATAGATTATTTTACAATAGTATGGGACAATTATTTATAAGTGCTTTATTTGGAATTTCATTAGCATTATTATTTCAGAGAGTTTGTAAAGATAATTGTATTTTATATTATGCACCAAGATATGATGAAATTGAGGGAAAAATCTTTAAATTAGAAGATACTTGTTATAAATATAAAATAGAAAATGTGAAATGTAATAAAGATTTTATACCTCAATATACTGGTTCAAAAAAAGCTGATAATCAAATTGAAGAACCTAGTTTTTTTTCAAAAATATTTGCGTAATTTTAGTTTTTTATTTTTATAAATTATTATTAATACAAAATAATATGAATATGACAACAAAGATAGAAAATATACCATTAAAAACAAATAAAACAAGTGATATTAATGATGATACAAATGACCCAATGGTTCAAGATATTTTAAATGAATTTCAGCATGAAATTGAATTAAATGAAGAAGAATCATCTAAACAAAAAAATTATAATATAAATTATGTTGAACCTCAACCAGCAGCAATAGTAAATCAAGAACCACAACAATATACAAAAAAAACAAAGAAATGTTTAAATAATTCCAATTCTTTTTCATATTATTATAATGATGATTATATACGAAAAAGTGCAATTATAATAATAATTATAGCATTTGTATTTTCTCCAATAATTTATAATTCTATTTTTTCTAAAAATAGATTTGCTGATTTTTTTGAGGAAAATAATTTATATGTAAAATTAGGTTTAAGTTTTATTGTTATTTATATAATGATGTTTAATAATTTAATCTAAACTATTTTTAAATTATTTCCAGTTGTTTTATCAAAACCTAAATAATGAATATTATCAGAATTTAAACCTTGAATTCCATAAGCATTTTCTGAATTTTTAATTTCTAATTTATAATTATTTAAATCAAATATATTATTTTGAGCAGATTCTAATAATTCAGTAGATATATAAGGCATTGTTATTGTATTATTTTGTTCATCAACATTTACATAATGTCCATTTACACTATCCGTTAAATTATTGGGAACAGGTTTAGTATCTCCTATAAATGTATCAGCAGCATTTATTGCAAAAGGTTTAAAATTAAAACCTGATATTTCCGATGAAACTAATAATGGTTCTTTTATATTATTATTTTGATTTTTATTATCAATAAGTTTTTGATAATATTTAAAATATACAACTAAAAATATAACACCTAATAAAAATCCTATAATTTCATCTATAACTATAATAGTAAATATAATAATTATTCCTATTATTAGTTGGTTAGTTGGTGTGTTTAAAATTAAAGGTATATTAATATCAATAATTATAACAATTAATAATGTTATAAGTAATAAAACTCTAATTAAATTTAATATCATTTATAATCTTTTATTCTATTATAAAATACATATAAAATTAATTTATAATAGAATTATTTGTATATATAATTAAAAACAATGAATACTTCTCTATCTTATAGGGGTTATGGTATTTTAAAAACAGATAAAAATAAGAATTTAATTGATGAACTTAAATTTAATTTAACAGTTTCACCTAAGCAAATGTTAAATTCTTTTGCAACAGAAGAAAAAGAATATCCTTTATATCTTGAAAGTGATAATAAACTCTATATTCCAAAATGTTATGGATTAAGTAAATTTGGAATACCTAAAATTGATAAATTATCTAGCGGTATAGATTGTCCTAATTTAATTTTTAATGGAGAATTACGAGAAAGTCAAAAAAAACCGATTGAAGAATTTATTAAAGCAGCAACAAATAAAGAAAAATTAGGGGGTATTATAAGTGTTCCATGTGGCTTTGGAAAAACTATTATGGCTATTTATGTTGCTTGTTATTTTAAAAAAAAGACATTATTTATTTCACATAAAGATTTTTTAAATGAACAATTTATTAATAGTATTAAAGAATTTATTCCTGATGTTAAAATTGGGAAAATTAAACAAAAAATAATTGATGTAGAAAATAAGGATATAGTTATAGCAACATTACAATCTTTAGCTTTAAGAGAATATGATGCAAGTATTTTCAAAGATTTTGGTTTAGTTATTATAGATGAATGTCATCATATTGCATCAGAAGTATTTTCACGAGCTTTTAGAAAAATGAATATTAAAATTACATTAGGATTATCTGCTACATTAGATAGAAAAGATGGATTAAGAAAGGTTTTTGAGTGGTATTTAGGCAAATCCGTTTATAAATTTAATATTGATAAACAATCAAGTGATATGATCGTTCAAGTTCATAAATATTTTTCACCATCAAATGAATATAGTTTAATTAAAACATTGTATAATGGACAACCAAATATTGTTTCATGTGTAAATAATGTTTGTAATTATAAACCTAGAACTATTTTAATAATAGATATTTTAAAATCAATATTAGAAAAAGAACCTGAACGCAAAGTTCTTATATTATCTGAAAGAAAAAATCAATTAAAAGATATTGAAAATTTAATAGTTGCTGATAATATTGCAAGTTATGGTTATTATATTGGTGGAATGAAAATGTCTAATTTAGATATTTCAGCAACTAAACAAATTATTTTAGCAACTTATCAAATGAGTAGCGAAGGATTAAATATTCCAACATTAAATACATTAATTTTAGCAAGTCCTATAAGTGATATTCAACAATCTGTTGGAAGAATTTTGAGAGAAAAAAAAGAAGTTAGAAAATATATTCCTTTATGTATTGATATTTACGATGAATTATCAGTTTTTAAATTTAAAGGTTTTAAAAGACTAAAATATTATAAATCAAATGGTTATATAATTAAAAATTATTTTGATAATAATATTGTTGAAGATTTAAATAATTCTTCAGGAGAAGAAAAAGAAAATAAAACAGTTTGTAATTTTATTTATGATTCCGATTAAAAAAAAGTTATTATAATTTAGATAAAATATAAAATGGATACAACTGATATTATAACTCTAATTATATTATTTATTATATTTATGCTAGTTTTATATTTAGGTTTTGTTAGTAAATCAGAAGTAGTTATAAAAATACCTAACAATAATAGCAATAATAATAACAATAATAACAATAATAACAATAATTATAACAATAATTATAACAATAATAGCAATAACAATAATAATAACAATAATTATTACAATAATAGCAATAATAATAACAATAATAACTATAACGATTATGATGATGACGATGATAAATCAATTAAAAATATTGAAATTGACAACGAAGGTTATGTAGATGAAACTATTAAAGTTTCTGATAATCTTAAAGTTGGCGATTATGTAAATCAATTTAAAGAAATTGATTTTGAACGTATGCCTAAAAGTAATAGTCAAATAGGATTTAATCCAAAACCAAAGGATGATAAATTTGAATTACCTTATGCTAATGTAAATGTAGAATATCTTCTATCTAAATAAATTATTCTATTATAGTTTTAATATTTATAGTATTATCAAAAATATCTAAATATTGATATTCATTATTGCCAAAAGCACGTGATATTCCAGTATCACAATAGAATATTTGATTATCAACTAATCTTACTTTATTAAAAGCAGTATGACCTAAAAACATATATTTAGCTCTAATTTCATTAAAAAGTTTTTTTGTATTTTCTTCATTATTATAATTTCTATTCCATAAAATACCTGTAGGACCAATTATTATATTATCTAATATTTCTTTATCTTCTACTTCAATTCTCCCATATTCTAAATAATTTCTCCATATTTTATTAATATAAAAAATATCTTTTCCATTTTTTTTTAAAAGTTCTAAATGTTCTAGGTCTAATTTTGCATGACAAAAAATAAAATCGCCTATTTTTAATACTAATGGTCTTTTAGCCAATATTAAAGCTATTGAACCCTGTGGTTTAAATAAATTATATCTCATAGGTTCTTTATTTAATTCAGATACATATGAAAAATCGCCAATAACATTTAAAAGTTCGTGATTTCCTATTAATGATATACATTTTCCACCTTTAACTTTTGCAATATCATCTAAATGTTCTGTAAAATAAATCATTTCATAATCTTTTAATATTTCCCAATTTTCTGTTGTATTTCTATTTAAACTATCAATTATATCACCTAACTGAACAATTATTGTATTAGATGGTTCTGCTATCCATTCTAAATTATTATTTATAATTTTACTATCAATTAAAATATTTTTAAATCTTTTTATATCTCCATGAATATCTCCAATAACTATAATTCTATTTGCATTTTTAATTTCATATATATATTCGTTATACATTATCTTATTTTTTAAATGTTTTAATATTTAAATATATATTCAAAAAAAATGATTATATTTTTTATTAAAAAAATTTATATTTCTTTAATAAAAATGACTAAAATTTACTTTGAAAACGAATATGATGATTACGATGATTGTTATGATTATGAAGATGATTATTCTAAATATTATAAAGAATTTGATTATTATTCACAATATGAAAAAATACCTTTTAGTCGTTGGTATTATGGAAAAATTGCAAGTGATGTTGAAAATGTTGAAGAACAGCCTATTTATGATTATTATAATTATTATAATTATGAATTTGAAGATGAAGATTCAATTTATAATAAAGATTATGTATTATTTTAATTGACAACAACAACTAAAAATACAAAATTTTGTATTTTATAAAAAAATGATAATTTAAATATAAAATTATATATTATAATAAAATGTATTCTCGTGTATATCCATTATATGAATTTCAAAATTCTGAAATTGAAGAAAATAAGCAAAATAAGTGTTATATTAAAGCTGATTTAGTTATAAATATTAGCAATATTGAAACTACAAATACTAATAATTGTAGTTTCAATAATAATATTGATGATATTGTTTAAAAAACCTTAAGAATATTTTTTTAATAATTCATCTTTATTTTTATTATCTTCAAAAATATACCATTTTTTGTTAGTTGGATCCCATCTTGCACCTTTAGATTTAGCATCATCTTTTTCACTATAACTAACATTTAAAATAATTTTTTTCTTAGTTTCAAAATTATATTTTGTTTCTGATGATAAACCAATAGCATCATTTGCTAATTTATCAGCATAATAATTACCAATTGAATGAATATCTTTATTTTCAGTATGTGCTTTAATATGTTTATATTGAATATTATATTTATTCGTTAATTCATAAATTTTCTTAACTAAATTAATATTTGGAGGATCTTTATCTTTTGATGTTTTCCATTCTTTACTTTCAAGTTTTTTACCATATGTAGTTGCACATTTAATTATATATTCTGAATCAGTAACTATAATTTTTTTTTCAATATCTTCTTTTTTAATTATATGAATTGCTTCTATTGCTGAAGTTAATTCCGCAATATTATTAGTTAATTTTACATCATCTTTTATTAATTCTTTAGATACATTTCTTGGATCATCTTTTTTAAAATAAATACCAATACCTGCGCGTGCATCATCTTGACCATTATTACTACAAGAACCATCTGTATAAACAAATAAAACATTAGAATTTTCTTCAATAAATTCTTTTGCTTCTTCTAATGAAGCAAATTTTTTATATCTTGCATTAGGAAAATTTTCAATATTTTCTTTACATTCATCCCATGAATTATAAATACCTTTTTTAACACCAACAGCAACAGCGTAATAATTACTCATTATATTTAAAAATCATATCTTTATTTAAATCATTTTTTCTCAAAAAATAAAAATTGATTTAAATATAAAAAATAATTATATTTAAACAAACTAAAAAATGCAAACAGGTATTATATCATTTGGTGATAGAGTTGCATGGAATATAAAATGTAATAATATAAAAGATGTAATTTTAGATGAAATATATAATTTATATAATGTTAGAATTATTCAAAAACATTATTTTAAATTAGATAATTCTAATATGAGTCATCTTTCAAAAGTTCCACATTTAATTTCATTAAGAACTAATGGAAATAGATATTATATTTATTTTACTATATTTAATGATGTTCAAATCATTTATTTTATAGATATGAAAATACATACAGGTTATGAAAAACCACGCATTATTTTAGCTAGAGGTTTATTTGACCCTTCATTATTTTTAAACACACTTCTTGAAGGAGAAATGGTTAAAACAAAAGAAAATAAATGGGTTTTTATTATAAATGATATAATTGCATATGAAGGTAAAAAATTAGATAATTTAATTTTACCAGAAAGACTAAAAATAATTTATAAAATTTTAAATGAAAAATATACACCTGATAATATATGTGATGTTTGCACATATAAAGTTAAAAGTTATTATCATTTATCTAAAAAATCATTAAATGAATTAATAGATATTTCTAAAACTCTTAATTATACATCTCGTGGTATCTACTTTTATTCTTATTATATGAAACATCGCCCAAAACTTTATAATTTTGATGAAAATATAATTATAAACGTTCAGAAAAAAGTAAAAGATATAACTGAATTTAAACATCAACAAATACCAGAACAAGTTATTAATTCTTCAAATTTTATTTTAACTTCAAATATGACTCCTCCACCTGCTATTATTGTTAATAATGATAATTATAAATTTTTATGGGTTGCTAAAACAGATGATGCAGATATTTATAATTTATATGATAATTATAATATTTTAACTTCAAATAAAGTTGGTATAGCATTAGTTCCTACATTACAAGATAGTATTAAATTAAGAAATACTTTTAAAGATAAAAATTTAACATTTACAATTAAATATAAATGTGTATTTAATGAAAAATTTAATAAATATCATCCCATTGAACAATTATCATAAAAATTATATTTATATAATTTAATATATAAATTGAAGTTATGGTTAATTTGAATGAACAAGGATATTTAAATTTATTAAAAGATACTTATGAGAATGGTATAAAAAAAGAAACAAGAAACGGTTGTACATATTCAACATTTGGAGCATTACTAAGATTTAATTTAGAGAATGATATTTTTTTTCCTTTAATAACAACTAAAAAAGTATTTTTTAAAGGAGTTATTGAAGAATTATTATGGATGTTAAAAGGTTCTGTTTCTTCAAAAGACTTAGAAGAAAAAGGGGTTAATATATGGAAAGGTAATTCTTCTCGTGAATATTTAGATTCCGTAGGTTTATCTCATTATGAAGAAGGATATTTAGGACCAATTTATGGATTTCAATGGAGAAAATTTAATGGAATTATCGACCAAATAAAATATTTATTATTTGAATTATCTTTAAAAAATAGTAGAAGAGCTTTAATATCTGCATGGAATCCTTGTCAATTAAATGAACTAGCATTGCCTCCTTGTCATCTTATTTATAATTTTTATAAAAATGATGATAATACATTAAGTTGTATGATGTATATGCGTTCATCAGATTTATTTTTAGGATTACCTTTTAATATCGCATCTACAGCAGCTTTTGCAACTATAATTGCAACAGTTATGGGAATGAAAGTTAAAGATGTTTGTATTAGTATTTGCGATTGTCATATATATGAAGAACATATTCCTCAAGTTAAAGAACAATTATCTAGAAAATCTTTTAAATTTCCTAAATTAACTATTAAAAAAACTATTGATAATATTAAAGATTTACCTATACCAAAAAAAATAGAATGGATTGAAAATTTAACATTTGAAGATTTTATTTTAACAAATTATGATTTTCATCCTTCATTAAAAGCACCTATGAAATAATGCCAATATCTGAAAAAATAGACATGTTATTTTTAAGATTTAAAGAATATAAATTAGATTTTAAAACTTCAACTTTTTTTATATATTTTATTTTATTCCAAATATAATTGTCATAAATAAAATAATTATTTAATATTATTTTATTTTTATAATTATCATAAATAAAATAAGTATTTGTTGTATCATCATTTTCAGGTATTTTTATAATAAATTTATCATTAACAAAATTACATGAAATTAAAATACGAAATACTAATGAAATATATTTAATTATGTAATATAAATTTTTATCAGTAGTTATTATTTCTGTTGATATTTCAGTTAAGCCTTTATATAATCCAAATAATTTATTTTTATTTAATTTTAATATATCTTCAAATACTATTTTTGTAATTGAACTTTTATCAAATTTTATTATTGTTTGTGTATTATCAGATGTTATTTCATATTTAATTTTATTATAAAACAAATTTTTTGTTAAAAACCCTATTGTTTTTTCATTTGTTATATTATTTAAATTATAAGAATCATAATTTAATAATAGTAATCCTTGAAACCGATAATAATCATCTTCTTCTGAATAATCATTATTTAAGGAATTATAATTATCACATATGGGAAATCCGATATAATCAAAATCTGTTAAATTATTTATTGTAGTTGTTGTTATATATTTATTTTGGTTTTCATTTAAAAAATCTATTATTTCATTTTTTTTTGAATTTGCAGGTATATTTTGCAATGCTTTAATTTTAACATTATCATTTAAATAATAATTATCAATACTATTTAACAATTTTATTTTATTTAATTTATATTTTTTTACATATTTTTTTTCTATTTCATCAATTTCTTCAAAAATAGGTTTATTATCTTTTACTGATAATATTAAATCGGTTTTTTCTATTTTATCAATTCTTTTTAATCCTTTATCAGTTATTATTAACAAATCTCCTCTTAATAATTTTGACATACATATAAATAAAATTTCTTTTATATCTTTATATATTTTATTTAATAACCAGTATATTTATCACAATTTAAATCAGACCATGGAACATTACATAATTTAGAGTAAGCACATCTTAAAACATTTTGGTCAAAATTTTTATTATTTTTGCTTAATTCAATATCTTTACTTGCTAAAAATAATGGATAAACATTATCACATACTAAAGGAATATTTACATTAGTATTTTCTACTCTTGAAGTTTTATTATATGTTATTGGAGAATTATTTTGATAAGATTGTTTCATAATATTTATTTTAATAGGAATATCTATTTTAGTTCCTGCTGAAGATGATGATATATCTTTAGAAATAATAGTAGAAGGAGGTTGAGGTAAAGAAGTTATATAACATTCATGTTGTCCATTTTCTAATAAAATATTAGAATGTTGTTTATAATTATTAAAATTATAATTTATATCTAAATCTATTAAACCAACAATATTATTTGATGTAACCAAAGATGAATATAAACCTAAATTATAACATACACCTTCGCCAGTTGTTTCGCAAGTTGTACCAGCAACACCTGTATTTATTTTAGTTAAAGTTATATTATTTTCTAATAATTTTTTTTTATAATCCATATTTCTAATTTGATTTAAAGAATCAGAAGTAAAAGTAACTGTAGTTTTATTAGCTCCTGTATAATATGCATGTGATGTTAAATTATTATTAAAATTTATTTTATCTATATTTAAACTTAAATTTCTTATTGTATCTGTTGTTATTCTTGGTATATATGTTGTTGCATTACTATCATCACTATTTATTCCATAATTATTCATTAATAAAGTATTTTTAATGAGTTCTTTATGAACTATATTTGAACCTTCAGGGAAAGTAGTTTTAATTATATTAAAATTACTATCATCATTTATATTAGTATATAAATGCATATTATTATAAGAATTTATTTGATTATTTCTAGGTTTATCATTGCTACTTATTGCTAATAAATCAGAATTTAAATTAGTTATATAAAAGTTATTGCTATTTGCATTATAAATATCATATTTATTAAATATGTTATTATTTAATTTGCATCTATATTTAAATAGATTATGATTTACATTACTATCAAAAATATTTTTGCTATATTCATCAATTGGTAATGTTTCTAATGTCCAATAATCAGGACAACTTAAATCATCATAATTATTTGTTCTATCATGTTTAATAGGTTTATAGCCAAATATTTGAGTTAGTAAAAATAAAATAATAATTATAGTTCCTATTATATAAATACTTGTAAATGGTAGAAATTTATTCAATAATAAATATTTAATTTTTGATGATAAATAACTTAATACTAAAAGAATGAATGCAAAAATAGCATATAAAATACAAACTAAAATAGTTCCATAAAATAATCGCTCTCTTTTTTCCTTATATAAATTCATATCATATTCGGTAGGTACTTCATCATTATCTTCAACAACTGTTTTTTTAGATGAAAATATATTTCCCATTTATATTAATTATAGTTCTATATTATATAAATGATTTTATTTCAAGCGTTTTCGTTCCTTTTTGTGATGGTAAAACAGCTCTTTCCATTGGTAGCGGTAATGTACTAACAGATTTTTTATATTCTATATATTGTTTAATATTTTTAATAATTTCATCAACAGACCAACGAATAACCATAGTATTTAATTCCTTAATTTGTTCTAAAATATTATAATCTAAATTTTTTCCATATTGTAGATAATATGACCTCATAATTATTTTTAATTCTCTTTCACATTGATTACCTATTTTAAATTGTCCTTCAGATATATTAAAAACGCTATTTCTAATACCTTGTTGTAAAATTTCAACATTTTCGTTTGAAAAAAATAATTCTGATAAACAAGTACCTGAATAATTTCTATTTATTATATTAACATTTTTTTCATTATATAATTTTTCATCATCATTATAAATAGTAGCTGTATTTAGATTAGGATCTAATAAATTAACTCTACCATTTAAAATATTAAAATAATCTTCAGGATTATTCATTTCTTTTCTTTCTTAATTTATAGAAAAGATATGAATAATTTATTTAGTTGTGTAGAAGATTTACTTAAACAAAATAATTTATCTGTTTCAATTGCTACAACTAAAGTAATTGTTAATTATATTGAAAATATTATATTTAATATTGTATCTATTTCATGTATAATAGCTTTAATTAATAATACTAAAACTATAAATAAAAAAAATATAGATATAGTCAATAAATATATTAATGATATTTGCACTATTCCAAAAATGAAAGGTGGTGCTCCTGTTTTACCTTCTGAATATTTCGGTTTTGATTCTGCAAGATATTCTATAACCAATAATACAAATGATATTTTAGGTATAAATTTTGAAAGTGGTATTATGAGACCTCAAATTGGCGGCGGATTATCTGCAAAAACTAAAAAATCTCCTTATATATCTATAATTAAAGATATTTTGAAATATTATAAAATTAAGGCATCCGCCGATATTATTAAATGTTATATATCTACTATAGATGTCTATGTTTTATGTTTTCTAAAGAAATTAAAAGCATATAAAGATAAAATTACTTCAATAGTTGTTAAAAAAATTATTAAAGATAATAAAACTTTTGATATATTTAAATAAATAACAATATATATATAATTATTTTAATTTTATGCCTATAATAACTATTGATGGTAATATTGGAGCTGGTAAATCAACAATTTTAAATTTTTTACATAAAAATTATAATATTTATGTAGATTTAGAACCAATTGATAAATGGAAAAGTTTTCTTGATAATATTTATAATAATAAAATAAATTATTTTAATTTTCAGATAAGAGTATGGTTAGACCGTTCATGGATACAAGAAAAAGACAAAACTTCTATTGTTTTAATGGAAAGAAGTCCATATTTTATTAGAAATACCTTTAATAAACATAGTTATGATAATAATTTAATAACTAAAAATGAAAATACAATTATGAATGAACTATATGATAAAACCGATATTATTTGGAAATCAAATTATTATATTTATATTCGTAGTTCTCCTAAAAAATGTTTAGAAAGAGTTTTAAAAAGAGGAAGAGAAAATGAAATGAATTTATCATTAGAATATTTAAAAGAAATTCATGATTTACATGAAAAAGCTTATGATGAAGCCGTTAAAAATAATTTAAATATACTTGTTATTGATATTGAAAATAAATCATTTGATGAAATAGCATATATCATTAATAATTTCATTAAAAATATAAAAACTGATGCTTAAAACAAAAGACAAAATATGCCTTTTTATTTTTTTATTCCTATCTAAATTGCATAAGAAGTCCATTTCCATGATAATTTATAACTATAACCACGACTTATAGCTCTTTTTTGTATCATTGCTTTCATTTGTTCTAAATTTCCTTCATATGGTTTTGAATATTCTTGAAAACGGCAAATTCCACATTTGAAACAATCTTTACTTGAAATACATATTTTGATATAACAATTTCCACAACAAGATTTTTTACATTGTATACATTCAATTCCTCTAATTCCCTTTTCTAATTCATTGAAACAAATATAACATTCTTCTTTAACTTCTTCATCAAATTCTTTTTTCTTTTCATCATATCTTTCTTTTTGTTTTTTTCTACAAAATTCACAAGTTTTATAAAAAGTTTTTTTATCATTTTTAATGCTTTTTATTATAAGTGTCATTGGTTTTTTGCAGCCGCTACAATTAGTTTCAGTCATTTGCAATAATTTTTATTAAAAAAATTAAATTTCATTTTTTTATAAAGTTTGTTTTATTTTA